>Ga0209187_1001152_pt1 | contig 33788 bp, 15 predicted proteins | sample BantaG_FD_187430 | JGI IMG/M metagenome (GOLD analysis project Ga0209187, IMG submission 187430) | Marine algal microbial communities from Bantry Bay, Ireland - BantryBay_4 metaG (SPAdes) (version 2) | ecosystem: Host-associated > Algae > Red algae > Unclassified | place: Bantry Bay, Ireland...
CGCATTTCCTAATGATAGGTTGTCTGAAAATACTTTCATTTCAACTGATGCTTTGTGTACATCTAAACCAACATAAATATTCTTACCTTTAAATGTTTTCATGATATCAGGTTTTGTTTAAGAAATTTTATTACCAATTAAATATCTTAAATATCCTGATATCTTTTTCAAACATAAGGTCTCTTTTCGAGTATTATTATACTCGATTCGTCTTCAACGAAATCATTCGCTCATGCCTTGAACTTAAAAAATTAACTTCAAAATCTAATGGGACATCTTCAACCTTAAATAGTATTAGACTTCAATTTCTAATATTGTTTTGATGTTCTTTAAGACCTGTAGTTGATAGTTTTTTGGTAAGGTTCCAGTCTTTTTTACAAATCGCTTATTGTCTATAGATCTGATTTGATCTATCATGATTGCACTTTGCTTTTTCAGACCTCCATCTCCTTTTTTTAAATTTACTCTTAGTATGCTTACACCCTCTTTTACATTAGTCGTTATTGGGCAAATAATTGTAGATGGATGAACCTTATTTAATAAATTGCTCTGTACAATTAGTACAGGTCTTGTCTTTCCCGATTCTGTTCCAAATTTTGGATTAAGATCTGCCAAACAAATTTCAAACTGCCTAAACTTCATTTTCAAGACTTTCAAATTGACTCAACACCTCCATCGAATCTTCACTTACTAATCGAGATTCTATGACTATTTGTTCTTCAAGTAGTTTTCTTTTGTGGAAGTCATTATAATACTTAACAGCCTCATTTATATACTTATTCCTACTTGTTTTAAGATGCTCAAGCAAGGATTCAGTTTCATCAAAAATATGATCTTTTAATTTTAATGATATGCTTTTCATTCAAATAATTTAACATAAAAGTATATCATTTTATGATATCTTAAAAGTATGTTTCATTATAATGCTTATCCAAGCTATACTTAAGTCTTGAATTAATACATAATTACTTATAGCTCAGAAATATGTTGAATAATATTGCGACATTCCAAAATACACCTTATTTACTTCATTCCTCAAATAAGAAATTTCTACTCAGTATATTTGCATCACAATCAAGTATATAGATATGAGTTATTATCATAATATACTTGAATCTTGATAAATATACATTCTATAGGATAATGAGTAAAGTAAAATCGATAGATCTCGAATCTAACCCTGATGGTGGTGGACTTGGCAGTATGTATAAGGAGTATTTCTTGGACTATGCATCATATGTAATACTTGAGCGTGCAGTACCCAGTATTGTAGATGGGCTAAAGCCAGTGCAGAGAAGAATCCTCCATAGCATGAAGCGTATGGACGACGGCCGATATCATAAGGTTGCTAATATCATAGGTCAGACAATGCAGTTCCATCCACACGGTGACGCAGCTATAGGAGCAGCACTCGTTAACCTTGGGCAGAAAGATCTACTTATAGACACGCAGGGTAACTGGGGAGATTATAGAACTGGAGATTCTGCAGCTGCAGCAAGATATATAGAGGCAAGGCTGACGAAATTTGCCCTTGAGGTCGCATTTAACCCTAAGACAACTGCATGGCAGATGTCATATGATGGTCGTAACCAAGAGCCTATAGATCTGCCGATGAAGTTTCCTCTCGTTCTTGCACAGGGTGTGGAAGGTATCGCAGTAGGACTCTCTACTAAGATAATGCCTCACAACTTTATAGAACTCATTAAAGCATCTATAAAAGTTCTACAAGAAAAACGATTTAAAATATATCCTGATTTTGCAACGGGTGGTTCTGTCGATGTATCAGAATATAATAGCGGTAAGCGTGGCGGAAAAATAAAAGTCAGAGCCACTATAGAACAGCGTGATAAGAACACACTCGCTATTACAGAATTACCTTACGGTGTAACTACTAATTCACTTATAGACAGTATCCTTAAAGCTAACGACAAGGGAAAGATTCAGATCAAAAAAGTGATTGACAACACAGCTGCTGATGTAGAGATTATGCTAACGCTGCCATCAGGTGTATCTCCAGAGCAGACACTGGCAGCTCTCTATGCATTCACTAATTGTGAGACATCGATATCTCCTAATGCTGTAGTAATCAGAGATAACAAGCCTGTCTTCTTACCCGTAGAAGAACTGCTTACCATCTCGACACATAATACCAGAGACTTATTAAATCTTGAATTAGAAATAAAGAGAGATGAACTTCTTGAAAAGTGGCACTCTACAAGTCTCGAAAAGATATTTATAGAAAATAGAATCTATCGTGATATTGAGGAAGCGGAATCATTTGAAGAGGTTATCAAAATTATAGATAAAGGCTTAAGAAAATATGTCTCTACTCCTGGTGATAAAGCTAAGAAAGGAGATAAGCGTATAAAATTAAAGAGAGAAATTACAGAAGAGGATATCATCAGACTGACTGAGATCAAAATCAAAAAAATATCTAAGTACAATAAATTTAAAACTGACGAACAACTTGCTGCCATAGAAGCAGAACTGAAGCAAGTTAATTATGACATCAAGCACATTACAGATTTTGCTATAGCATACTTTAATAACTTACTAGAGAAATATGGCAAGGGCAAAGAACGTAGAACTGAGATCAGAGAATTTGATACTATAAAAGCTACTGCCGTCGTCGCTAAGAACGCTAAGCTGTATGTAGATAGAAAAGAAGGATTTGTAGGTACAGGGCTTAAGAAAGAAGAATTCATATCAGAATGTTCTGACATAGATGACATCATAGGCTTCACTGGTGCAGGTAAGATGCGAGTCGTAAGGAATGGTGATAAAGTATTCATCGGTAAGAATATATTACATACTGCGGTATGGAATAAAGGTGATGAGCGTACGACATATAACATGATCTATATAGACGCTAAGACAGGTCGAGCTTACGCTAAAAGATTTAATGTCAAATCTATAACGCGAGACAAAGAGTATGATCTTACAACAGGACATGCCCGTAATAAAGTGGTGTACTTCGAAGCGCATTCTAACGGTGAGACAGAACTCGTACAGATACAACTCTCAGCAGCATCACGAGCAAGACAAAAAACTTTCGAATTTGACTTCGCAGATCTGGAAATAAAAGGTCGTGGATCTAAGGGAAATATCGTCACGAAATATCCTGTCAGAAAAGTAACACAGCTTGAGGTAGGAGAAAGCACATTAGAAGCTATAGAAGTATATATCGATATCGCCAATGGTAGATTAAATAAAGAAGGACGTGGAGAATTCTTAGGAGAATTCGATGCCGGAGATATGATCATCACCACATATAAGAATGGTACATATATGCTGAGTGAGTTTAATATGGATAAGAAGTATGATGGAGTCAATCTTATAGGTGCAGCTAAGCTCTATGAGGACACGGTACTCAGTTGCATTTATTACGAGGGGGACAAAGGATGGACTATGGTCAAGAGATTCGCGATAGAGACAACTAATGAAGACGTCTACACAAGATTTATCACCGATCATAAGTCATCGAAGCTGTACTTCGCATCACTCGGAGAAGAACCTGTAGTGACTTATTCTTATAAGAAAGATAAGCAAAAACATGAGGAAGAACTTGACCTTGCAGAGTTTATTGATGTGAAAGGATGGAAGGCGATAGGTAACAAATTAGGAGAATATAAGATACTCAAAGTCCAAGAAGTCTTAGATGAAGTAGTATCTCTGGATGAAGTGGAGGAAGTACCGGCGAAAAAAAATCCTCCTAAAACCGTTACAAATAAGACGATAGTCAGTCCTAAGAACAAGTCAGGTAACAAGAAATCACCATCCAAAGGCAAAAAAGGCCTTAATCCAGGTGATACTATTGAATTTGATTTTTAACTTTAGACTTCTATCTTAAAAACTTAAACTTACAACCATGGCTATATTACCTTTCTTAAGCGGCTCAGCAATTATCGTATTAGTGCTTCTTTGGTATCTAAATGATAAAGGAGAGATATAATCTCAGCGTGCTATTACAACATAGAATGTTATGAAAATATTTAGCACCATAATCCTTCTTCTTAATACCGTAATTCTTTCTGGATTTCTTCTACTACTGTTCAATGCCAGCAATGTCGTAGCTGCGTTTTATACGCCTGCGTTTTTTATAATAGTACTCCTCCCCGTTCTTGTCATTATATTATTAGGATTAATCATCTGCTATAATGTCCGAATTAAAAACCGATGGCATACAAGCAGTATCGGTCGCAGAATCATCTGGAATCCTGTTATTAATTTGATTATGATAATAGGGTTTATAGTGTTCACACTAATTAACTCTTAGATTCTTACTGTGATCAACCAATAAGTGCAATCTAAAATTACTTTGTAGATTGCAGTATTCCTTGTGCCATCCTCGCTGCCCCCCTCCCTTTTGTCTGAATCACGGATTTTTACGGATTAGTGGATTTCACGGATTAGTGGAGTAGTTCATTTTTGGCGTGGATGCCAGCTATTAAACTTTTTTTTCGAATCGAGCAAAGGGGGGGGGGGGAACTTTAGTATTGGAATAATATGTAGCTACTGTAATCTCTGAGTCCTTGCATACTCTATACCCTCTTGCCACCACTCTGTCATCTGCTCTGGATCAAAGAAAAAAGAATGAGGTGTGAGTAGTCGAGGTGTAAATATAAAATTGACTTTTACATCTTTATTATAGAGACTCTGTAGATGCCCCATATGGATATCATCATAAGCGATCTGTTTCTGCATAAACATAAATGACTTTAATAATAAGTCAAATGGATTAGTAGACTTAAGATTAGATTGTGGTCGTCTTCTTGGATTGAGTACGATAACATCAATTACTCTTGCACCTAAACTAATCGCTTCTTCTATGGGCAAGTAATTACCAAAACCTCCATCAGCGTATTCATAATCATTCTTCTCTACGAGACTCATGAACGGTATAAAGCTACACGATGCCCACATCCAATCAAGAAAGTCTTCATACTCACAATCCTTAGCATATTTATACTCTACTCTCGTTCTTGAGATATTAGACACGGTGACGATAACCTTTTTATTAGATGCTTGCATAAGTTTAAAGTCCTCTGCAGACACAGTCTTAGAGATTGTTCTTCTCAGTGCTTCTGTCTCACCGAAGGTTTTCTTACCCTTCAAGAACATCTTAACTGTATTGAAGTGATTTATAGATACCTTAAGATTACGGTCATCACAGAACTTAATGTTAAAGGGGGAAGTACTGTATATATCTGATTGTGTTACATTAGTATAGATTTCTTTTATCTTATCGATATTGCCGAGAGATAGATGCGGGATAAGGAGTGATCCCGTAGACGAACCTACAAAGACATCATAGTCAATCCCTCTCTCATTAATAAGTTGCTCAGCGACGCCACCAGCGAATGCCCCCTTAGAACCACCTCCCGAAATCACTAATGCTCTCATTAATACTTTAATTAAGTTTTTGCAAAACTAAATAGAACTATTCATTATTACAATACGAAGAATACTGTCTATTTTGTGCAGTAGAAACACCTTATATATGGCAGATCAGACTAATAAATCGTTTTTTGCAGACCTATGGGATCGCAGATTACCACAATTTACAGCTACATATGTGGGCTTAGTATGGGGTATAACTCAATTCCTCGTTTTTCTAACGAGTAGATATGAAGCTCCTGATTATATAGTAGATAAGTTTCTTCTCTTCTGTACAATCATGTTGCCAGCAGTTATTATGTATATCTATAACCATGGTAGGCCAGGTAATGACCTATGGAAGAAATATGAAAAAATACTATATCCTATAAATTTACTCATTGCGATCATTGCCGCTTGTCTCATGGGTGGCGCTAACCCTATCCAAGCAGGTCCTATGGAAGTGCAGGTCACAACAGAAGAAGGAGATACAATAACAAGACTCGTTCCCTCATCAGGTCAGACTAAGAGTTTCTCACTTTTCCCATTCATCAATAAAGGTGACGAAAAAGATAACTGGATAAAATTTGCATTACCAATGCTCTTTGATTTAGATATGGAGCAAGATATGAGATTATATTGCTTAAATCCAATGTCTTTTGAATATGAGATTTCTTCTGCTAATCATAAAGTAGAAGATAATGATATTCCTTTCAGAACATACCTAAAAATAGCACGGGACAATATTACAGACTTCTTCATGCTAGGAGAATATACTATAGAAGGGGATAAGCTTAGTCTGGAAGTAAATGTATACGAAAGCAAGACAGGTAAATTATTTTATACAGAGCAGATAGAGACTACTGATAAGATCGGAATAGTAGATGAGGTTAATAATAGATTAATGAGTAATCTTTTCTTAAGGGATAATAAGAAAGAAAGTACTTATAGAACTGATCTACCAGTTGGTGATCTTATTACTAATAATGAAGAAGCACTTAAAGTCTATGTTGATGCAAGATTATTACTCAGTAGCAGTAAATATGAAGAAGCCATACCAAAACTTGATGCAGCAATAACACTGGATAAATCAAGTCATGAATTCAGAAGAATAAAAACAATAGCAAATTATTTAACTGGAAATAAAAAAGATGCTGTCCAAGAATTAGAAGATCTAATAAGTCAATCTAATGATCTTCCAGAAAGGCAAAAATTTAGACTCAAAGAACAATATTATCAGTACTCAGATCAAGTGGACAAAATGCTTCTGTTACTAAAGCTATGGAAGGATCTTTATCCGAAAGATTTCGAACCTTATAAAGGTCTTATGGATCATTATACTCTGACTTCAAATGTCGGAGAAGCCAAGTCAATTGCTCTCGAAGCGTTAGACAATGGTCATGGAGCAAGAGTCCTCAGGGATCTTGCAACCTTATGCATAAGACGACAAGAGTTTTCGGAAGCAGAAACTTATATAAATGAGTATTATGAATTGTTTCCTGATAAAAATAAAAACGAAGATGACTTACTCCCAGTAATATACAGGCAACAAGGAAAATTTGATAAAGCAGAAAGTATTTACGAGTCAATTCTACTTAACAACCCTGGTGATAGAAAAACCATAGCCAGCTTAGCTGATCTATATGTATTTAAAGGAGACTTTGATAAAGCAGAAAATAGCTACAGTAAAGCATTATCTAAGTCAAAACTAAATGCAGATTCTTTAGAAACTTTAGGAAATAAAATGGGTTTATATTTAATTACAGGAGAATGCTCAAAATTTAAAGAATTAGCTGACACCCACTTTCAATTAGTTAGAAATAACCAAGGAGAAATGGGTGCTATATTCTCTACCATAAATATGAGTAGTGCTTATGCAATAGGTGGCCAAAGAGATAAAATAAGATATTATGGAAAACAGATAAAAGAAAAAGCACCAGAGCATAGTTTCTTATATGAATGCGCAACGGAATTTTTGATGGCAATGAATTCAAGTGATAAAGAAACATTAAGAGCATATAACCAAGGTGAATGCAGGGACTTATTAGAAAGTTCAACACCAAATATCGGAATTATTGCGAATGCTCTACAGGCTAAATTAGATGATGATCACGAAGGTGCAGTTAGACTATTTGAATCTTATATCGATAGCACAGGTCAGTCAACCGAAAACTTAAGTATATGGTTAGCAGAAGGATATAGAATGCTGGGAAAATACGACAAAGCCATAAAATACTGTGATGATAACATCAAGATAAGACCAGGGAATCCTCTGTTACACTTGCAATTATCTAAAACAAAATTAGCTCAAGGCAAAATTGATGAAGCAAAAAAAGCATTTGAAGTAGTCAAAAAACTATACAAAAAAATAGAACCTGAATTTGTTTACTATGATGATTATAAAGCTTACGAACAAGAACTATCAGGAATATGAGTAAAGAGAAAAAGGATAATCACTTCATAAAAAAACCATATTACGAAGGCGGCATTACAGCTCTTAGGAAGTTCATCAAGGAGAACTTAAAATATCCAAAGGAAGCTTTAGAAAAGAAAGTAGAAGGTACTGTTCTTGTAAAGTATGATATCGACTACACCGGAAAAGTTACGGATACTAAAGTACTAAAGGGCATAGGTAGCGGCTGCAACAAAGAAGCTAAACGTCTCGTAAAACTTCTAAAATATGAAGTCCCCAAAGGACCTCGTAAGCTTAGAGTATCATTCCACAAAGAAACTAAAATCAACTTCCGACTACCTAAAGAAAAGCCAGTCAAAAAACCTGAATCGAAAAAAGCAGTTAAAGTCAAAAGCAACCAAGGTAAGCTCTCTATTAAGTACACAATAACTCCAAAAAGTGGCAAAGCAAAAGAGGTCAAGAAGTCTTATAATTATACGATATGAGGACGGGGTTAAGGTGTAAGGGTGTAAGGTGTAAGGTGTGAAGGTGCAAGGTGCAAAGGTGTAAGGGCGTAAGGGCGTAAGGGTGTAAGGAATAAGGTGTAAAGTGCAAAGGTGTAAGGGTGTAAAGGGGTGAAGGTGTAAGGGGTAAGGTGTGAAGGTGTGAAGGTGTAAGGTGTAATAACTGGAGTAATACTATAACGAAGATCTTCACCAATGGTGGACAGGTTTAGACCCGTACCTACCTTAAGATGAAAAAGTAGATTATATAATATCGTAAACTCTGGATCTAAAAAATAAATATTATTTACAAAAAATCGCTTTAACCCAAATTTTTAAAAGCAGCTAAAGCTGTATCCATTCTTTGATTAGATTCTTCTACTCCTAATAATGCTATAATCTCAAATAAGTCTGGTCCTGTCAAAGACCCACACATCATAATACGTAGTAAAGGCAGGTAGACTCCCATCTTAAGTTCATTATCATTAAGATAAGTTTTCACTTTATCCGTAAGTACTGTTGCATCATAACCATCAGAAATGATAGATTTGATAGCATCGAAATGCGGATCTAATTCTGAAGTGTACCTTTTCTTAACTTGCTTCTGATCATAGTCAGTAGGTGCATTAAACAAATATTTTCCTTCAGCATAGAAGTCAGGATACAAAGTCATTCTATCTTGCATAAGCGTGACATATTTAGTAAGAAAAGCATCATCAACTGTGATATCATTCTTAGCTAATACCTGCTTAGCAATCGGTATCAAGTCTTCTACACTTTGTTTATGTATATAAGTTTGGTTAAACCACTTCGCTTTATCGATATCGAATTTTGCACCACTCTTTACAATTTTTTCTAAAGAGAATAATTCCATCATTCTCTCTTTATTCATTACCTCTTCGTCATTACCAGGATTCCATCCTAATAGTACGAGAAAGTTAAGTAATGCATTAGGATCATAACCATGTTCTCTAAATCCTGCATAAGTCTCCTCCTCTTGCTGCCACTCCATTGGAAATACAGGAAAGCCAAATTTTGCTCCATCTCGCTTACTCAGCTTTCCTTTGCCAGAGGGCTTAAGTAATAACGGAAGGTGTGTATACTTAGGTGCTTGCCAACCAAGAAATCGATACATCAATACATGATGTGCAGTGCTCGATAACCACTCTTCGCCTCTGATAACATGCGTAATCTCCATAAGGTGATCATCTACGATATTGGCTAAGTGATAAGTAGGCATCCCATCATTCTTAAGAATGACTTTATCATCCAACTCGTCAGTATTAAAGCTGACATCTTCTCTGACTATATCAGTAAAAGTCACGACTTCGTTAGTAGGCATCTTTAATCTGATAATAACATTTTCCTTTTTAACTAATAGAGCATTTGTTTCTTCTTTAGTTAAGGTCAAGCTATTCCTCATAAGACCTCTTGTCCTATGGTCATACTTAGCTGAATGAAAACCTAAATTTTGTTGGTCCACTCGCATGTTAGATAATTCCTCGGGGGTATCAAAAGCATAATAGGCATGCCCTTTTTTGACTAATTCTTGGGCATACTGAGCATATAGATCTTTACGTTCTGATTGTCTGTAAGGGCCGTAATCACCTCCTTGCGATGGACTCTCATCAGGAGTCAGTCCTAACCATTCTAATGCTTCTACGATATAAGCTTCAGCACCTTCTACATATCTATTCTGATCTGTATCTTCTACCCTCAGAATGAAAGTACCGCCATTCTTCTTAGCGAATAAATAGTTATACAATGCCGTACGTACACCACCTATGTGTAATGGCCCTGTAGGACTTGGTGCAAACCTTACTCTTACCTTTTCGCTCATCGCTTATATTGTTTAATTATTAGTCGGCGAAGTTAGATTATTTAAATTTATTAAGAGCGAAAATTAACAATGTTATGGTGGGCTATTCTTCTATTATCTTTTTGACACGACCTACTTCTCCAGTATCGAGCATCACTTTAATCCCATGAGGATGATTTTTAGATTTTGTCAAAATCCGCTTAACTAAACCTTGAGTTAATTCGCCCGATGATTGATTATGTTTTTCTACAACTTCCACAAGATCACCGATAGAGATTGAACTTCGATTATTTACTACCATTCCTTATTATAATTCTTTATACAAATTTAAAGAAAACTGATCTTTACTTAGAAACTAGAAAGAGGATGCCATATAACATGACATCCTCCATATTTATTCGATAAAATTCTACAACTTATCTAAATTCCTTTAATCTATCTATATGCATATTATCTCGAGTGTTCTTCTGTACAGCGACGGCACCAAAAAGTGATAGTAAGAATGCAAAAGCATAGAAGCCTTTCTCACTCGGAAGAAGGTCCGCATTCCATAATCCGATCACTAATAAGACAATAGAAATAACTGTCCCAAACCAGCAGATACTATAATAGATATTTGTTACTGCCACGCCTTCTAATCTATCCCTGACACTCTTCTGCAAGGAGACCACAGCAAATAATCCAAACATAATTAATGTAAAGTAATACCCTTTCTCATTCAGTAACATCTCAGATCTCCAGAGACCTATGATGTAACCGATTAATCCGATTGACATTGCTACCCACGATGTGGCTACGAATGCATTTGATACTTTTTGACTCATTGTATTTAGTTTTAAAGCATTAAGAAATTAGATCCTTTGACCTATTACAATATAAAGTTAGAATTAAGGAAATTGGGAAAAATTGATGTATGGTAAGTTTTTAGGAGGGAATAAAGGTGTAAAGGAGTGAAGGTGTAAAGGACAAAAGACAAAGGACAAAGGACAAAGGAGTAAAGAAATAAGGGAGTAAGGGAATAAAGGAGTGAAGGAATAAGTAGTTATGAGTGAAGAGTTATGAGTTATGAGTTGTCCGTTGTCCGTCCCTGATATGGGTTGACCGATTTACACTAACTAATAACAATGAAAACATGAAAAAAATTGACCTATGGTAAGTTCTACCTCAGCGTTGAAAAAGAGATCATTGATATAAAGAAGCCTCTCGATATATTCGAGAGGCAGTAGGATATTATTTACTTCTATCTTCTTTCATTGGTTTATCGGGGTGGATTTTTGATTTTTTGGATAGCTCTTTTAAGATGTGATCTACAGCGGCTTCTATCTGCGTATCTTTTCCTTTGGCTAAGCTGGCGTGATCTTCAGGAACTTCCATATCGGGTACTACACCATGCCCTTCGGCAAACCAATTGCCTTCAGGATCATACATTCTAAAACTCGGTAATGTTACACTTCCGCCATCTATAAGTGTAGGAGCTCCTGAGATACCTATGACTCCTCCCCATGTACGCGTACCTATAAGGGGGCCTAATCCTGACCTCCTGAAGTAATCAGGAAATGCATCCCCTCCAGATCCTGACCATCCATTAATGAGCATCGCCTTAGGACCAAAGTGAGCTACGGGCGGCCACTGCCAATCCTTACCATCTCTTACATTAAAATATGCCAGTGGCTTACGATTTAGTAATTCTATAAATCTATCCGGTATCTGACCTCCATTATTAAATCTCTCATCTATGATCAGTCCTTCCTTATTAGATTGTCCGTAGAACATTCTGACCAGCTCTTTCTGACCATCCCCTCCTGTACTCGGGACATATATGTAACCGATCTTACCACCAGAAAGGCTATCTACCATTTGGCGATTATTTTCGATCCACTCCAGATTACGCAGTCTTGTTTCTGATGAGATCGGCTTGACCAAAACATGTTTTGCGCCAGTCATGTTGGCTGATTTATTAACCGTGAGTTGTACAGTCTTTCCTGACATTCCTGCAAAAGCCATCCATGGATCAGAATAATCTACAAGCGGAATTCCATTAACTGCTAAGATATAATCACCTTCGCTGACATCGACACCCGGTTCTTCAAGTGGAGATCTTATCTCTGTATCCCAATCAGCACCTTTGACGATTCTTTTGATTTTGTAGATACCATTTTCTTTAGTCCAGTCACAACCAAGGTAGCCGACATTCTCACGTTTAGCTCTCTCACTATCACCTCCACCTCTATAGGTATGTGATGCATTGAGCTCTCCTATTAATTCGCCCAGTATAAAGTTGACATCATATCTCGACATGGCTTGATCAATTAATACACCATACTTTTCTTTCATAAGATTCCAATCGACTCCATGCATATCAGCATCATAGAAGTAATCTCGCTCCAGCCTCCATACATCATTAAATATTTGTTTCCACTCTTCACGAGGATTAATGACCGACGTCATTTCTTCAGTTGGAACTTTGTCCTCAGCTTTCTTATCAGCTCCTACTTCTATTACTGAGAACCCAGAACTATTACGGATTAGAATCTGCTCTCCATCGGCAGACAATTTGTAATTATAGATATCACTTATAATTGATTTTTCTTCTTGTTCTTCTATGTCGTAATACTTAAGTGTAGAGTCATCATTTTCAGATCCCGAGTTAGAGTATTTCATATAGATAATCTTCCCCTTAGCAGCAGATAAGTTACCTACATTACCACCTTCAATAGGTAGCATTACCATCCTCCTCTCTATCCCATCAAAATCGATTTTGACTGGATCCACTTTATCCTTGTCTTCATCTTTGTCATCAGATTTTTCCTTATCCTTTTTAGATTTTTTCTTCTTTTTATCTTTCTTCTTACCATCACTGTCATCTTCCTTTTTTTCTTCTTCTATCTCAACGGCATCATTTTTCTCTGCAAGTGGACTGGTGACATCTTTTTTTAGAGGTATGGCACCTATGACTGTAGCGTTAGGATATATCCAGGTGTTATCGAAGTCACTATAGATCGGCGAGAAATCTCTATTAGTGCTTACATATAAGTACTTTCCTTCAGGATCAAATACGGCTTCGTTGTCATTGTAAAAACCTGAAGTTACTTTATTGATCTTTTTAGATTGTATGTCATATACAAAGACAGCTTCATTGCCAGTATCGATAGTCCTACTGTAAGCTACCCACCGACTATCGGGAGACCAACTCACACCAAATCCTCGCAGGCCTCCCTCATAGAGATCTATAGCTTGATCTATCTTAGTAGCAACACCCGTCCCTACATTCATAATATAGAATGTCATAGACTGGTCTACGTAGACTATAAACTTACTATCAGGTGACCAGTATATATTATATCTGAATCCCTCGCCTAAGCTGGAGACAATCTTTTCTTTCTTAGTTTTGTAATTATAAATGGCTAAGTCATACTCCCCACTCTTATCAGTAAAGTAAGCGACTGACTTACTATCAGGTGACCAAGCTGGATATCTCTCCGCGACACCAGAAGTCCTCGTGATATTCTCAACGAATCCATCTTTCTTAGGCAAAGAAAATATATCTCCCCTCGCCTCCATGATAACTCTATTTCCATCAGGAGAAATATTATAATTGCTTATGTTTTGACTGACATTTTTCTTTACGGACTTTAATCTACTAAAGTCTCCTACTGCATTTATTATCACTTCAGTGACCTTATAATTACTTAGGTCCAAAAGCTGAATTTTACCTCCTGCCTCAAAAACGATTTCACTCGGCCCCATAGAAGGTGCATGGATATCATAGTCTGTAAAAAATGTCAGCTGCCTCTGTGTATCCGCAACAGGGTCATACATCCATAAGTTATTACGCAATGCAGCACCGTTATCTGACATGTAATATACCCTATTATTATACCACATAGGCAACTCATCATTAGCTGCATTGTTAGTGATATTCTTAGAAGTCATAGAGGTCATATCCATTATATGGATATCTGGCGCCGTGCCTCCTCTATACCTCTTCCAATTACGAAATATCCTTGACTTATCTGTAAAGGCAATCTTATTTCCGTCAGCTGATATACTTGCATGAGCTCCGAGTTCTATAGGTAGCTTTTCTGGAAGACCGCCAGCTTTATTAATTTTATAGAACTGTGCCCATCTTTGCTTACCGCTCTCACTACTACTGGAGTAGTAGATACTCATTCCGTCAGAAGACCAGTCCAAAATATTTTCTGACATGCCATGTCCAGTTACTCTACTGGGTATCCCTCCTAAGATGGGTAGTGTATAGATATCAAAGTTGCCATCATAATTAGCTTGGTAAGCAATGGTCTTTCCATCGGGTGAAAATTTTGGATTTATCTCTCTTCCTACAGGAGAAGCCAGTCTCTGAGCATCACCACCCATCTTGTCGACTATCCATAGGTCGTCGCCGAAAGTAAAACAGATTTTATCTTCAGATACATCTGGAAACTGAATCAGCTCAGCACTGATCTGAGAAAATATATAAATAGGAAAAAGAAGCAGAATAGCTATAGCGTACATAGTTTGGTTTTTCATATAGTACTTTTGATTGAATGAATGCGATATCTCAAAGTAATAATACGAAAGCATATCGCAAAAGGTTACATTAATTCTACAAGAATATAATATACTTAGATAAATGGGATCGTAAATTAAATCGAGAGACACTAAGATAAATTAATAATATAAAGACTAATGCCTCTATACCTCTATGTAGAAATCACTTCTGAGGATTTGACTTTCTGATCCTACTGATGCTTTCTGGCGTGATGCCGAGATAAGATGCGATGTGCTTAGAGGGAGTACGCAGTATCAATTCTGGCTTCTCATCCATAAGAGATTGGTACCTTTCTTCAGCTGTTTTATTGAGTAGATCAATTTGTTGTTTCTGCTTATGTATGAATAGTGACTCTGTAGCAGCTCTGTAGATTTTTAGACCTATGATGTTTTCTTCATACAGTTCATTGACGTTAGATTTGGCTATGGAGAAGACCTTTGTTTTTTCTAATGCTTGCGTAAAAAGTTCTGTAGGCTTATCTTCCAAGAATGACATAAAATCACAACTGAAGTCTTCTTCATAAAAAAGGTCTACACATTTATTATGATTATCCGCCCACATAAATACACCTATAGACCCTTCAATAATCAGATGTATATGTTGTTCTTTCTCATGCGTATCTTTTATGATTTCGTTTTTATCATATTCCTTATAAGTCATCTTCTCAGAGAACTGATCCCATAGCGCTACAGGTGCTTCAAAATATTTATCAAATAGAGATTTTATGTAGTGTCCTTCTATTTTATTCATAATATTAAACTACTTCTGATAACTCACAAATTAAAAAAAATGAATCTAAATATGATCTTTGAAATATACTTCATGACTCAAAATAAATAGAAATTATGAATATTATTAACTCTCTTATCCTTAATATACAATGATCAATTCTCAATAAATTAGGCATACTCAAAGCATAAAAGATAGCCGTTAGTACTATAATTTATTTAATATTTGAAAATAAATAGCTTTTCTACCAACCATTCTTCTATAATCAGCAACATTAAGATTAGAAGCATAAATATGGAATTAGCTGCAACAAACAAAATAAAAAATATAAATCCGATTTTGGGTATAGAACGCAGGACAGAAGAAGAGTTAATCAGAAGTGTGGCTTCGGGTAATAGGGCTGCCCAGAAGGAACTCTACCAGAAGTACTTTGGAAAAATGTCAGGTGTAGCCATCAGGTATACAAGAACTAAAGAAGAAGCCTACGAGGTACTTAACGATGCATTCATGAAAGTATTTAAATCTATCCATACATATAATGGCAGTGGTCAACTATCTGCTTGGATATACAAGGTCGTTCTAAATACTACTTATTCATATGCTCGTAAAAACTACAAAGTCAATAATATAAAAACAGAATTAGATCCAAAAGATATAACTGTTGAAAATGATGCTCTATCTAATATGGGCTTAGAATTGATTTATCAAAAAATTCAAAAACTTCCAGATTCTCATCGATTGGTATTTATGATGTATGTCATAGATAATTTAAAGCATAAGGAAATTGCTAAAAAATTAAAAATCTCTGAAGGCACATCAAAATGGTATCTCTCTACGGCGAGAATTAAATTACAAGAACTATTAAAAGAAGCATAGATATGTACAACAATAATTCACAATTCGACAAAGCGCTTCACGATAGATTATCTACCGAAGAATTACCATTTGATCCAATGGCATGGGAGATGATGGAAGATAAATTAGATGAAAAACCTAACAGAGGTTTTCTATTTTGGCTCACTAACTACAGATACTTAATAGGAAGTCTTTCCGTATTACTCATAGCGACAATTGCATACTGGTCATTTCATTATAACAACTTCGATGATAGAACTCGCTCAGAAGTAGTGTCCATTAGCAACTCTGAGTTAAATACTACTACAGAGAAATATACTACTTCTGAGACCTATGTCAATACAATGAAAGGATCTACCGAGGTCATGTTAGCTAATGATAATAATTTAGAATTGCCACCTAATTCTAACACGTCAGAAACAAAAAAATCAGAGAATCTCATTTCTAAAGTTTCAGAAGAGATCAGTCGTAGCTCAGGCAAAAACTCTCTGACCACAACAACGAAAAAGCCAACCTTGGCTGATGTTTCTTATAACAAAACGACAAGTAAAAATCAAATTACCATATCAGACAAAAACAATACAAAGAAACTAAGCACAGATAATTCTACACAAGGCACCTTATCTAAAGTAGAAATAATAGAGCCAAGTATTAGAAACACAGAAATCAACAGCCTGCTGGTATTAAAGAATATTGAAGCTTCTTCTTTAGCCTACAATCGAGAAGTTGACTTAGACCTCGATCCCATAGAGATAGAAGAAAAAATAGATAGACCTAAAAACCAGATTAATATTACTGCTGGAGCAGGAATGACTCAGCTTGACATCGATGATCCTATTGTCGGAAACATAAAACCTACTGCAATATCTAACCAAGAAGCATTCTTATCGCTTTCCTACCTACATAGAATGCATCGGAACTGGGGTATAGAGATAGGTGCACAAGCCGCATATCAATCCCAAACAATAGCACACTATTTTCAAGAAGGAGAATACGGCTTTAAAGACTCAGAATACTCTAAGGCTTCCTCGAATGTCTTCGAGACCAGCCATGAATTCTTTAGTAATATTCATTTTTTCTTACCTCTCAATCAACGTTCAGAATTAAATATTTATGGAGGCTACTATGCTTTTAACCCATTAAGTGGTCAAATTAATTCAAGTAGGGGAACGAGTGTACCATCTGTTATAAATAGAAATGTTGATTTGATAAATATGCAAGCTACTGGTAGATCAGGAAACATTGCAAGTGGTAGAATTAAGTTAGGCATCAATTATAATTTTCTAACTAATAAGCTAAATAATATAGGAATCGGAGTCGCTTATATGCACCAATTAGAAAATGTCACAGAGGGTAATTATACGCTAATCCAGACAACAGAAGAAGCCGCAGTCTCTGGAAACTTCAGAGCCAATTCTTCTGGCTTCAAAGTACAAATGACGTATGGATTTGGGTTAAAGCGGTTTCCATGGAATAAAAAAACAACAAAAAAGATATCTACTAAACTTAAGAATCCTTGGTATATCGGAGTACGTTATGGCATTAAAAAATACATATTCAATGATGATCTAAGCAGAGAACTCATCGGAGCTAATTCCAATAGAACCCAAAGTATATATGCAGGTCATTACATCCATCGCAGAATGGCTTTTGAGTTTGGATTAGAATATTCAGAATTTGTATTTTCTACTCCAACTGGTCCAAGTTCATATAGGGTAAAAAGACAGAATTTGATCTCTGTCCCATTTGCGCTAAGATATGATCTACTACAGACAGATAGAGTATCTCTATATGGCAAAGGAGTATTCACCACAGATTTCAGAATAGATCCACGAAGAAAATATTTGGAAAATGAAACTGGATTTATAACAGATGATAATAACTTACTTCTTAATGCAGGTATAGAAGCTGGAATAGATTTCAGAATCTTCGAAGGTGTCAATATTGGATTCGTCGGTAAGTACAATCATGCATTTAGCAAAGCCGCTCTATATCAATACCCTGAGCTGTCTGCACAGAATGAAATTGTATTCAGAGATATTAATCTTAATAACAAATATTTCTCTTGGGGACTGGAGCTGAAGTATTTATTTAACAGACATAAAAAAGGTTAGAATTACCTTCTACAAATAAAAATAAATATTAATTAATCAAATACTAAACAACTAAAGTTATGAAAAATCAAATCGTATTCTTATTCTTATCATTATTCGCATTCTCTTGTAGCGATGATACCCAAGTTACTTTACAGGAAAAAGTATTAGGTGAATGGCAAATCAATTCTTTTGTTATGAATTCTTGTCCTGATGCAAGCGAAAATATACCACTCACAACAGCAAATGGAGAAGGTTGCTTAGATGTCATGGGTGACAGAACTTGCATGTCTATCCATATATTTGAAAACGGAATAGCAGAAATTCGTGATGGAGAAATAGGTGAAATGGAATCAGTAGAAACACTCACTTATGAATTAGATGAAGACAATAACACTATTAATCTATGCCAAGGTTTAGAGGATTGTGAAACTTTCTCACTAAGAGATGACGGATTGTATAACGATATCGACGAGAACGGCTGTATATGTACATTTGGGTTCGTAAGAATGTAAAAGCATAAAAATATATTAACTGATTTTAATGGAGAAGCCTGTTTTGGCTTCTCTATTTTTTTTGAATATAGTGATTTAATTAGAATGCTTGTTATATGTATACTTCAAAAAAAATCTAAAGTGATACAATATCTCATTCTAAAATCCTATTAAGATTATTATAATACAACAGTCCTAATGCATCTTCAGGGTTGATCATGTAGGTAATAAATACTGGTTCTTTCCATTGGTGTAAAGGATAATAATCAAATATACAGACAGTGTCAACACTTGACTTCTGACGTACCGAATCTGGTATTCTATAATTAAAAAAATAAATTATTTGTGAATCGAAAATAGCCATCTTTATAAATTTTGCTCTCTCTCCAACAACAATTTTGTAACTTTCTACATTTTCAATTTCTTTCTTTAGCGCTGGTAAGTAGACAACTTTACTTAATGAGATTTTAAGAATTTCATCTATTGAATTTAAAGCATTATTTTGATATAAATTCATCGAAAAAAGATAAAAACTATATTCTTCCAAAAATTTCTTTAAACTAGTAGCATCTATAATTTTAGGATTATTCTTTGCCATTAAATCATTAAGAAGTAATTCAGGACAGACATCCACTAATTGTAACAGTAACTTCTCTATTTTCTGACTTAATCTATGTTCATTAAAATTTCTTGAAGCATAGCACGCTCTTTTTAAAGTCTCATATTTCGTTTTCAAATTTTGAGCACTAACATCATTATCCAAAATTACAATTGGATCTACATCACTAAGTGAATCAAACACATCAAAGTATGACTCGTCTTCAAGAAGGTTTTTCAGATTTTGATTAATTACTACAATTTCATTTATTTTTACTGATAATTCAACACAAGAATTCCTATTTAGACTATCTACATTTTTTTTATCGAGAATAGATTGACTATATAGTAATGTGTTAACACTTATTAGAATTAATATAACTTTAGTGATTTTCAATTTGCAGTTTTAATCTTAACTAATTTATAAAAACAGTCTACCCTTTATTTAACGTAAGTCCAATATAACATATTACAATATACAATAAACCTCCTATCCTACCACAAAAAAAAGAGTCCCGACGATCTGTCGGAACTCTATCCTGAGTATTGAAATCAGCATTACTCAATGGCTCTTATTTAATACTCATTGAGATTATTAATCACAAGTAGCAAAATGTAATTTTTCTATTTAATAACAATCATCTTCTTAGTCTCAGAGAAGCTATCGCTGACGACTGTGTAATATAGTAGTCCTGTTATCCCTATATCTTTTTGATAAATTAAGAAGTCATGATCTCCAGCTTCTATATCTTCTGTGACAGAGTAAAGTACTTTCCCACTCGCTTCAAAGATCTTAAGGTTGACTGTCTGTGGCGTCGGTACATATACTTTGACGATGGTCTTATCAGAGAACGGATTCGGTTCGTTCTGATAGAGTACATAATCTTCTTGATCAGCTATAGACATTAATGTCAATGCTGGTACACGTGTTGTCCATGATTCATTAACGTACACCTCAGGACGAATATGCTGCTCTACAATTGACATATGCAGATCATCAGAATGTGCATCATTTATATCCAAATAGAATAACGGTATGCTCGGACCTGAAACTGCTCCCTCTGTAGAATGCCAACTGACATGCACCTGCCCATCATCACCGATGTGATAATTATCAGAATCTAAATCTACACTTCCTGGTATCAGATCTATAACATCACCTCCAGACAAATCAAATGTAAACTGGAATCCATGTATGATATCGTTGTCCTTAGAGAATACTGGTATGAGTGCTCCTCTTTCTTTACTTATCGTACTTACTGTATAATATAGATCATGGCGAGATCGCTTCTCCACATCATATTCTGTTGCTGATAGATCTACTGAACCATTGACATCTCCGACTTTTATACCTACAAAATTATTATCCATAATCTCCGATTCTAACGTACGATCTATTATCGTCTCATCAAATGGGAACGGCCTAAGATCATCTGTAAACTCAAAATTAGAATCTACGAATCTCCATGATTGATTATTTCTAAATGTATCTACCCTACCTAATATCAACTTACGTAGCTCGATAATATCTAATGCTGTTACATTCTGGTCGTTAGTGACATCTGCAGCAATAATCTTATAAGGAGAATCCAGCAGCTGCTTTCCTAATGCATGAGACTGCATGTATATCAAGTCTAATGTCGTCACTCCGTTAAGGAAGTCTACATTCTTTTGTGCCTTTAATTGGTATGCTTGCGACATAGGCATATCATCAAAGATGAAGTGTCCGTCATCGTCTGTCAAATCCAAGTAAGATTCTACTTCTCCCATGACGAGGTATGTCTCTACATCTGTTACTGGCTGCACTTCCTCTGTCATAACGACACCGCCTATCGCCGATCTCATCGAAGTATTATCTGGGCATGCATCGTTATTATCTTGCAACTCTATCATAGCGGTACAGAATGATTGGTTACCTGCCTCATCAGTAACATATACATCAACACTTACCGTCTCTTGTATTCCGTTAGTGATATCATCACAATCAAAATCTATGAAGCTAACAAGACTATCTGCTTCAAATGAGAATAACAAATCGTCTGCAGCCGTACAGTTATCAGAACTCGATGCATTGAAGTCCGCAACCCATAATTGCAATTCTCCTGTAGAAGACATAACACCTGCCGTAAGATTAACACAAGCTGCATTAGGTGCTTTTCCATCAGCAATGGTAATAACTTGCGTACACGCTGTTGTATTGCCACAACCATCAAAGGCTGCCCATACCGCTGTAATATCTCCACCACTTACATCTGTCAATGTCACCATTACATTATCTGTCTGCGCATCTCCAGTGACATCAAAGCTGCCATCACCATCTGTATCTATCTGATACGTCCAATCGACATCTTGGATAAATCCACAACTATCATCGGTAGCAGAATTAGTCAAAATCAATTCTGGCAGCATACAATCATCTGATGATAAACTAACTTCATAATTAGAACATGAAGTGATCACAGGACCTGATGATTCGGTAATTTTTATCTCTTGCTCATACGTCCATCTTCCCGTATTATCACTTGGAAGCGCATCTACAGGTCTTTGGCACCAGTCTATGACAGTCCATGAATTTAATATCTTAAAGCATACATTCTGCGCAAAGTAGAAAGTATCTGACTCTAGACTTATGCCCACCATAGAACATCCTGCTGCATTGAGAAGCGGCTCATCATCTGGAAGACCATTAGCACAGTCGCCTTCAAAGTCGGCAGGCCATATAATATTGTCTTCTGTAAATGGATCTGCAGCTTGTAGACTTATCGTCTGCTTACATTCTTGACCTGTCGCATCTACTGTCCATGTTCTTATAATTCTACCAGTACTACAATCTGTCAGCAACTGTATATCATCGACATAACTCGATGGCTCTAAGTTGCATATCGACGAATTAGCCGGTGCTCCAGTAAGATTGATATTCTCATAATCTTGAGTACATGTAATCACTACATCATCAGGACATGTAAAGTTCTGAAGAGGGAAATCAGATACGTGAACTCTTACCATACACTCTGCACTAAAATCTCCTGCACTACCCCATACTTTATTGCCATCAGCATCATCCCACACACGAAGCATAACTTGTATCGGACTATTAGCGACATCAGCACAACATACTTTGATGCTCTCCCCTGGCTCAAGATCACTCTCATCACCACAAGAATCTGTCATTCTCATAACCTGATAATCTAAAGCCGTACAGTTATCAAACGAACCATCGTCAAATATCTCAGCTCTAAGATCTGCAACTCCAGAACTACTTAGAGAAACGTGAAGATCTTGATCACATACGATATTAGGCTCAGAGTTATCGACTACATTAATAGAGAATGTACATCTATTGAAATTACTACACTGGTCTCTAACAGTTATCTTAACGGTATGCATACCTGCTGATAGATTAGTTAAGTAGTATTGCCCTCTCGGATTCTCTGTTACTGATCCTGGTGTTACTGTTATAAGCGTATCTTTTATAGTACCGCATAACTCAGTAATCTCAGGCATGTAATCATTAAGATGAATATCTGCTGTACAATCATAAGGAAGACTTGATACAGTAATATCCGTAGGGCAATCTGAAAACTGTGGCGCCATATTATCCAGCACTTTTATAGACTGGAATCGCTCTATAGGATTAATGCCAGGCACTAAAGGCTCACACATATCTCTGATAATCCACTTACGTAAGATCTCATAACTTCCTACACAATTAAATAATATCTGATCATCCCAATTATAGAAATGAGAACATAAGCCATCACCCGTCTCACTGATTGGCACACCACCTATGGTCGCCCACCCTGTACTATCAGGATGTGTATATGTAGGATCGAGTACGACCTGCTCACACGTGACTCTATCTGTGATAATTGTATCAGCAGGAATGACGACATCATTAATATCAAAACTCGTTATTGTTATATTCTGAACACACTCTATGACATTATTGCTTTCGTCAGTAACGTACCAAGTTCTCTCAAGCATAGCTGATGGATCTTCACACATACCCAATGAGGTAAAGTTATCTTCGTAGCTAAAGTAAATCTCTTGTTCACAAGATTCTACTGCAGGCTCACCTGTAATTGTAGGTAAGAATATCTGATTACATGATATCGTCACATCTTCAGGGCATACTACATCAGGTATCAATTTATTTTCTACCAATAGATTACCCCAACAACAGTTACCACCATCACAGTCAAAACATATTTTGACAGTAATTAACTGACCTATGTGTGACTCGTCTACGATATTAGTACCATCTGTTGAGTTACCGATCTCTTGTCCATTTTCATCTATTAGTGTAATACAGAAATTATCAGAACATCCATAATCTCCACCTGGCCCTAAAAGAATATCTGCATCGACTACTTCCATACAATTAGGTCCAAGACTTAGGTTAACTTGACCTAAGCAGTTAATCTGATTTCCTGCTGGCTCGTAAGGCAATATTGTAATAGAGAAATTACATGGTACAACATTACCTGCTGTATCCATATATAATAAATCCATCTCATGCAATCCTGCCACTAAGCCACTCGTCTCAAGATTTGATGTGAGATTAGAAGTCCCACAATTATCTATAACTAATGGTAATGTAATTGCCGAAAGAGGTGCTGTACATTCTCCCGCTTGCAATTGAATTACCTGATCTACACATGACAATGGATCCACAAGAGGTAACTGCCCATCATTAATCGTAACATCAAAGCTGCACTGGGATTTATTCCCATGAGCATCTAACATTGTATAGAAAACTGTTGTCGTTCCTACTTCAAAGTACTCAGTTACTAATTCCCCTTGCGGGAAATCTCCTGACGCTGGTAGACTAATATCATCGTTGGTCTCATATGTTATATCACCGATACCAAATCCACAATTGTCAGAAACTAATGGATGCCTCCAAGTAAATAATGCACCACAATCACCTTCATCATTATTTAACACAACATCTCCTTGACTGAATGGAATCAACTCTAATACTTCCAATGTCGCTGATACAACTTCGCCAGAAGAATCACCATCATTCTGAATACTTAAAGTCCATACTCCACCAGCCTGCTCGCCATACAATACCGATAGGTTACCTATTGCCTGGTAAGTATCACCACCTCCTAACGGAGCACACGTCACCGTACTCAATGCATTATCAGACATCTCATCTATAGAGATATCAATATCAGAAGTACCTGAACATAAATTATTAAATAAGCCCACTGTTGTCCCTATTGGACTCGTCAGTGTTACTGTAATATCATTTGCATTAGGAATACTAACAACAATATCATTGATATTAATATCTCCTGCTACGATTCCTACTGGTACATTATATAAAATCTCCGTACACTCATAAGGCAATATCGATAAAGGCATACTTAACGCATATCTTGTTGTATCATACTCAGCACAGAATGGCGCTATCTCATCTATTACAGAAACATTAAGAGCACAATTTTCTACACTCGGAATCGCTTCTTGTAGCCCAACTGTTGTTCCGTTATCTGACATAAGAGGGAGGCCACTATTCAGAACTCCATAAGAACCTACAAAACAAGATTCTCCTGAAACAAAGTCATTTGCATTATCATGATCACATACCCAATTTCTGTAAATATTATCACCGCTTATACTGCTATCAAAAGTATAATTAGTTGCCGAATAACCATTAATAGAAACGCCATCAATAACACGACCTCCAAAAGCAATATAATAACCTGCTGCTGAAGCTGGATTAATACCTGCAAATTCTTGAGTATAAATACCACCGACAGGTAACACTGTACCGTTAGGAACATTAATCGTATCAGAATCAGGAGATTCACGTATTATATCAAGACATGTTATATCCAGACTTGCAGGACCAAAATTCGTTATCTCAACTCCTGTAGTAGCTCCATCCTGAATAACTTCCGTAATTAAAAGTAAAGGCTGATCAACTATCGTATATTCTACAGTGTGCTCTCCGACTGGGAATAAATATCCACTTGCATCTTCGAATCCACAATCGACTGTAGTACCCTCTTCGTCTGTGATCTCATAGATTATAGTCAAGTTATTAGGACAGTTATCTTCATAAGATAACGGTGCTATTCCATTAACGATAACGCCACATGTCTTAGCATCACTTGTCGCAGTGACATCATCAGGACAGACAATCGTAGGTGGTGAATGGAAGTCATTGACAATTATCTTCAACTCACAACTGGTCTTATTGCCACATGCATCTTCTGCCTCGTAAGTTAATAATGTCAATCCTACAGGGAATAAATCACCAGACTGATATCCCGTATCATCTGTTCTTACTACGGTGACATCTGAACATTGATCTTCCGCAACTGGTAATGCAAAGTTCACATAAGAACTACACCATCCATCTGGAGCATCTACAACTACTGGAGGTCGAGGACAATTCACAAATGTCGGAGGTGAAACATCACCAATACCAAATTGATGGATTATACTATCGCTATTACCACAAGCATCAGTTGCTGTAAATGTTACATCGATCATTCTTGTATTACCACATACCGTCACCCAATTAGCAGGATCATAATCATCAGTCCATATGATATCTCCACATGTATCAGAAGCAGTTGCTCCTGCGTGATTTTCTCTCCAGAAATCAAAGTCTGCAAAGTTTCCTGCAGCCTGAGGGTCACATTCTTCTGCTAACATATCTTCCCCTCCTACTATCATCGGTATCGTCGTATCTTCTATTGTAAATGTTGCTTCCGCAGAAGAAGTATTTCCACAATCATCTGTTATCGTAAATCGATATACCTGTATACCTGTAATACCACAACTATCTTCTTCAGTTACTAAGTCATACTCAAAAATTATCTCATCGCTACATATATCTGTCGCAGCCGCTCCACCAAAATCCAACAACCAAGCTTCAAGCTCAGCATCATTTCCTTCTCCATCACACTCTACAACTTCTGCCATTGGTAATGTAGAGAACTCTGGCGAGGTCTCATCGATAATTATAAAGTCAGCAATTGTCTCAAGAGAAGTATTTCCACAAGCATCTGTAACTGCAAATGCATATGTATGTGTTAATGTCAATCCACAAGACTCTATCGTCTCCACTAATCTATATGACCATACTAACGAAGCACTGCACAAGTCTATAGCATCAGCATCCCCATTATTATCTAACCATATCTGTAGTTGAGCTAAATTACCTGCACCATCACATTCTACAATATCATTTGTTGCTGGTGTAGTAATCTCAGGCGAAATATCATCTGTCAGACTTAACATAGCTATTGCCGTAGTAGCGTTTCCACACGCATCTGTCGCTGTAAAAGTAACAGCTACTCCACCCTGCATATCACATTCTAAATCTATAGTATTAAAGTCATTAGAATACACAATCAGACTACAATCATCTTCCGCTTCTCCTCCACCTGCAACATTAAGCCATGCCTCTACTCTACCCATAGGATCAGAACTTCCATCACAATTAACTTCTAAATTTTGTGGCTGTAATTCCCATACTGGAACCGTTGTATCATTAATCGTAAACGTAGCAGCTGTAGTGGAAGCGTTACCGCATTCGTCAGTTGCGGTAAATGTGACCATCACGTCCCCTGTTGTCCCACAGTCACCTTCTATAGATCCATAATCATTAGTCCATACTACTGTACCACAAATATCTTCAGCCTCAGCGTAACCATTATTATTAAGCCAAGTCAAGATGTCAACAGCATTGCTTGTACCGTTACACTCTGCTAAGAAAGGATCTGCAGCTTTTGTTATTTCTGGTGGTGTACTATCAAATATTATAAAGTCTGCATCAGCAGTGGATACGTTTCCACATTCGTCTGTAACGTAGAACCTGTAGCTTCTTGTTCCATTATCATCACAATCATAAGTTACATTAATAAGATCATACTCCCACTCGAAATTAGAAGTACAATTATCAGAAACCATAGCCCCACCATTAGAATTAAGCCAAGAAATTAATGCAACATCATTACCCGTAGGATAGCATTCTAACATCTGCTCTTGCGGTAGTCTGTCAAATACTGGAGCCGTCGCATCTTCTATAATAATATTAGCACTTGTCGTACTTGTATTACCACAATTATCCTCTACTACGAATGTATACATCGTCGTTCCAGATTGCCCACAACCTTCTAAGTCAGTGGTGCTTAATATACTCCATACTAATGACTCATCACTACACACATCACTTGCTGTAGCATTTCCAAAGTTAGATTCCCATGCTGTAATTAGAGCATCATTATCAGTGTCTCCACATTCTAATACTAAATCCTCAGCCGCAGACTCTATAATCGGATCTGTCGTATCTTCTATAGTAATTGATCTTGTATCAGTACTACTATTGTCGCAAGCATCTACTACTGTAAATATCACTGTCGTCACACCTGTCAGACCACATCCATCGACAAAAGCATCTGGGTAAGTATTCGTCACAGTCAGTGTGCCTTCGCAAGCATCTTCTGCTGTGGCATTATTTAACCAATTTTCTATGACTACCTCATTGATATCATCACTGCACTCTAAGGTGATATCCGCTGGTAGATCTAATACTGGAGATGTCGTATCTTCAATTGTAAACATTGCAGAAGTTATACTCGTATTACCGCAATCATCTGTCGCTGTAAATACAACTTCGATACTTCCATTATTTCCACATGAATTATTAAGATCTCCTAAATAATTATTACTCCAAGTAATAGGCTCACTACAAATATCAGTAGCAGTTGCGCCTGCATTATTATTGAGCCATGCTTGTAGAGCCGTACTCTGAGGACCTCCATTACATTCTAATGTGAGATCACTTGCATCAGTAATTGCAGGCGATACATTATCATCTGTCTCATAGATGGCTGTGCATGTACTCTGGTTACCTGCCTCATCAGTTACGGTAAATAAATATACTCTCTCAAATGTATTACCACAACTGCTAAAATCTGTCAACAATAACGTGTCCACCGTCAGTTCTGCATTGCTATTGCAATTATCTGCAGCTGTAGCAGCTATCGCAGTATACCATCCACTGATATCCTCTGAGCCACATGCAATATCTAATTGGTCATTACAAATGATCGTCGGTGACTCACAATCTTCCACGATAACATCGAAGCAACATGAGCTGTTGTTATCACTCGGATCTGTAATTGTATAGCACACTTCACTTAATCCAATATTGAATATTACATTATCATCAGCTACAGTATTGACAGGAGCTGCATCACCCGCTGCTGTTGTAGCACCTGAGATTGTATAAGTTACTATCAAGCCAGGACAATTATCATTATAGATCGGATCTGTACTCTCATCTGACATCCACGTACAAGTTCCTACATCTGTACATTGTACCACATCATTACTTGGACAACTGATACTCGGCACATCGCTGTCTACTACAGTTATATCAAATTCGCAAGAATTAGTATTACCACAATCATCTGTCGCTGTAAATAATAAAGTTGTCGTTCCTAAAGGAAATGGTGAGCCACTTGCAATTCCACTTGTCAGAACCACATCTACATTCTCATCACAATTATCAAGAGCTATCGGCTGACTGTATACGACATTAGTTTCACATAAGTCTGTATCTACATTCACAACCATATCTATCGGACAATTACTGAAGTATGGTACCTCTGTATCATCTATTGTGATTGTAGCAATACAAGTTGTTGCATTACCACATGCATCTGTCGCGGTAAATGTAATATCTATACCACCTGGCGACGTACATTCTAATATAGGTAGCCCGTCTGGGAAAGTAGACCTTATCTCCACGTCACTACAATTATTAGGATCTGTTGCAGTTGCAGCAGAAAGCCAAGCATTAATCAACTGATCATTCTGCTCATTACCACATTGTAAGACGAGATCTGCAGGACAATTAATAATCGGCGCTGTAGTATCTTCTAAACTGTAATCAGAAAATCCTGTCGTCTCATTACCACATGCATCCGTTGCTGTAAACAAATACGTCTCCGTATAGGTACCGCCACATGCACTGATAGAGTTCCATAACTCATAAGTGAAAGTCACATCTCCGCATACATCAGAACCGCTTACCTCTGCTTGCCATTCTGCAAGACTTACAGGAGCTGCGTTACATTCTACAACTTCTTCTATAGGCAATACAAGCACTGGTGGTGTCGCATCTTCTATAATTATTGTAGCAGTTGTCATATTCGTGTTCCCACAATTATCTGTTACTACGAATGTGTATAAAGTCGATCCAGTTTCACCACAACTTACTAAGCTGATTGCACTATCCAGAGACCATACTAAAGCCTCATCGCTACAAGCGTCACTCGCTGCTGCATTACCAAAATTAGCTTCCCAATCTGCGATCATCATTTCATTATCAACTCCACCACATTCTAATATCAAGTCTTGAGCAGGTGATTCTATGACCGGATCAGTTGTGTCAACAATTGTTATCGTTCTTGTATCTATACTACTGTTATCACAAGCATCCGTTACTGTAAATGTAACCGTGTGTACACCCGTCATACCACATCCGTCTACTAAGATATCAGGATAAGTATTCGTGACAGTTAATGTACTCTCACAAGCGTCCTCTGCTGTAGCATTATTCAACCAATTTTCTATCACTGTTGCATTGATATCATCTCCACACTCTAAGGTAATATCCGCTGGCAGATCTAATACTGGAGAAGTCGTATCTTCTATTGTAAATGTCGCTGATGCAGTACTCGTATTACCACAATCATCAGTTGCTGTGAAAACGACTAAGGTTTCTCCATTTGTCCCACATGTACCCATCAGGTCACCTGTGAAGTCATTAGTTATAATGACTGGACCACTACATACATCAGTTGCTGTCGCTCCTCCATTATTCGCTAACCATGCTTGTAAGGCTGTACTCTGTGGACCTCCGTTACACTCTAATGTTAAGTCTGCTGCATCAGTTATTTCTGGTGCTATATTATCATCTGTCTCGTAAGTCGCAATGCAAGTACTTTGATTCCCTGCCTCATCTGTCACCGTAAATAAATATACTCTCTCAAATGTACTACCGCAACTACTAAAGTCGGTCAGTAATAACATGTCTACTGTCAGCTCTGCATTATTATTACAATTATCTGCTGCTGTCGCTTCTATGCCTGCTGCCCATGTTGCTATATCTTCTGATCCACATGCTATATCTAATTGATCATTACATGTAATCGTTGGTACTTCGCAATCTTCTATGACTACATCAAAACAACAACTGCTGCTGTTACCAGATGGATCTGTGATTGTGTAGCAGACTTCGCTTGTTCCTATATTAAATATAATTCCATCACCTTCTACCGTATTAACTGGATCTGTAACTCCATTTGCTGTAGTTGCTCCCGTGATTGTATATGTCACAGTCAATCCTGGGCAGTTGTCATTATATATTGGATCTGTGCTGTCATCAGATGTCCACGTACAAGTTCCTGCATCAGTACATTGTACAACATCATTACTCGGACATGAGATACTTGGCACATCACTGTCGATAACTGTTATGTCAAAAGTACATGTACTTGTATTACCACAATCATCTGTCGCTGTATATAATATATTTGTAGTACCTAATGGGAATGCATCTCCACTTGCAATACCGCTTGTTAATGTGACTTCCACATTCTCATCGCAATTATCTAAGGCTATCGGCTGACTGTAGACGACATTGGTTTCGCAGAGATCGGTGTCTACATTCACAACAATATCTAATGGGCAGTTGCTAAAATATGGATCAAATGAATCATCCATTGTAATTATAGAGGTACAAGTATGGGTGTTGCCACAAGCATCCGTAGCTGTAAATGTTATTGTCGTTCCTATTCCATCTTGACATATCAAATCAGGAAGGCGGCTAGGGTAGTCGTGTGTAATTGTAACATCGCTACATCCATACTCATCTGTCGCAGTTGCACTTTCTAACCAATTCAATATTCTCTGATCATTATTCTCATCACCACATGTCAGTACCAATTCTAACGGACAGACTATAGTCGGCATACTTGTATCTTCAGTTTCGTATGTTGCAATACCAGTTGCTTGATTACCACATGCATCTGTCGCTGTAAACAAATATTCTTCTGACATCGTCCCACCACAATCGCTGATCGTATTCCATAATATTACATCTATAGTCACATTACCACATTCATCAGTGGCAGCTGCTTCTGCTTGCCATGCAGCAAGGTCGACAACTATGTTGCCACATTCTTCTACTTGATCTATTGGTAATGTCAGTACTGGATCCGTCCTATCTTCTATGATTACACTTGCACTTGTCGTACTTGTATTACCACAATTATCTTCTACTGTAAATGTATAGAGGGTTGTTCCCGTACTCCCACATGATGTCAATTCTGGCAAGGCCATATTAGTCCATACTAATGCTTCGTCACTACATATGTCAGTCGCAGTTGCGCCTCCATTGTTAGCCACCCACATAGCAATCAAAGTTGCATTATTAGGGTCAGCACATTCTAATGTGATATCCTGCGCTTCTAATACAATCTCTGGCTCTGTCGTATCTTCTATAGTTATCGTTCTTGTATCTGCACTACTGTTGCCACAAGCATCTGTTACTGTAAATGTAATCGTGTGTACACCCGTCATTCCACATCCGTCTACTAAGACATCAGGATAAGTATTCGTGACGGTTAATGTACTCTCACAAGCGTCTTCTGCAGTAGCATTATTCAACCAATTTTCTATCACTGTTGCATTGATATTATCTCCACACTCTAAGGTAATATCCGCTGGCAGATCTAATACTGGAGAAGTCGTATCCTCTATTGTAAATGTCGCTGATGTAGTACTCGTATTACCACAATCATCTGTCGCTGTGAATGTCACAAGTCGACTTCCATTTGTTCCACATGTACCCATTAAGTCACCTACAAAATCGTTGGTCCAAGTTATTGGCTCACTGCATACATCTGTTGCAGTAGCTCCACCATTATTAGCTAACCATGCTTGTAAGGCTGTACTCTGTGGACCTCCGTTACACTCTAATGTAAGATCGCTTGCATCCGTTATTATTGGGACTACATTATCTACTGTCATGTATGTCGCTGTACATGTACTTTGGTTCCCTGCCTCATCTGTTACAGTAAATAGATACACTCTCTCAAATGTACCTCCGCAACTGCTAAAGTCTGTCAGTAATAACATGTCTACTGTCAGCTCTGCATTGTTATTACAATTATCTGCTGCTGTTGCTTCTATGCCTGCTGCCCATGTTGCTACAGCTTCTGATCCACATGCAATATCTAATTCATCATTACATGTAATCGTTGGTACTTCGCAATCTTCTATGACTACATCAAAACAACAACTGCTGCTATTGTTTGATGGATCTGTAATTGTATAACAGACTTCGCTTGTTCCTATGTTAAATATAATTCCATCTCCTTCTACTGTATTGACTGGATCTGTATTTCCAGTTGCTGTAGTTGCTCCCGTGATTGTATATGTCACAGTTAATCCTGGGCAGTTGTCATTATATATTGGATCTGTACTATCGTCAGATGTCCACGTACATGTTCCTGCATCAGTACACTGTACGACATCGTTACTTGGACAACTGATACTCGGCACATCACTGTCGATTACTGTTATATCAAATGTACATGTATTCGTATTACCACAATTATCTGTTGCTGTATATAGTATTGTAGTCATACCTAATGGGAATGGTGATCCACTTGTGATACCTCTTGAGAGTGTAACATCTACATCTTCATCACAATTATCTAAGGCTATCGGCTGACTATAGACGACATTGGTTTCGCATAGATCGGTGTCCACATTGACTGTAATATCTAATGGGCAATTGCTGAAGTATGGCACCTCTGTATCATCCATTGTGATAACTGAACTGCACGTATGAGTATTACCGCATTCGTCAGTTGCTGTAAATGTGACTATCGTTCCTGTACCTCCATTACATGATAATGGATCTGGATAACCATCTGGATAGTCGTAAGAAATTGTCACTGCACTACATCCGTACTCATCTGTCGCAGTTGCACTTTCTAACCAGTTTGCTATTCTCTGATCATTATTTTCATCGCCACATGTCAGCATTAATTCTGATGGACATACTACCGTCGGTATGCTTGTATCTTCTGTCTCATAAGTGGCGATACCTGTTGTCTGATTACCACAATCATCTGTCGCTGTAAATAAATATTCTTCTGACATCGTCCCACCACAATCGCTGATCGTATTCCATAATATTACTTCGATGGTCACATTACCACATTCATCAGTGGCAGCTGCTTCTGCTTGCCATGCAGCAAGGTCGACAACTATGTTGCCACATTCTTCTACTTGATCTATTGGTAATGTCAGTACTGGATCCGTCCTATCTTCTA
>Ga0209187_1001153_pt1 | contig 33787 bp, 26 predicted proteins | sample BantaG_FD_187430 | JGI IMG/M metagenome (GOLD analysis project Ga0209187, IMG submission 187430) | Marine algal microbial communities from Bantry Bay, Ireland - BantryBay_4 metaG (SPAdes) (version 2) | ecosystem: Host-associated > Algae > Red algae > Unclassified | place: Bantry Bay, Ireland...
ATTCATATCTTTCAGAGTGGGAGACTTCAGGCAGCCATGCATAAACCATGAGAGAGGGATGATCTTTAAGCAGTGGCGCCGCGAATTTTTTGAATTTCGAACGATCGATATTGTCGGAAACCTCGTAAAATGATTTTAGGGCATTCAACGATACACTATTGGCATGAAGGTTTGCGCGTAGGTACTCGATACTCTTATCACTGCTGGTAACGAACCGAGCCTCTTGTAGACCAGCCTGTTTTTGCGCTGCAATAAAATACCCTAGAATGGAAAGTCCTGCCCCGCACAACAGAGTCAGCAATGGGAGCCAAAATGTTCTTAATGCAAAAATAAGCATAACCCCAGGTTGTTTAGATCCGTGTAGGCTTGGAGAGGTAAAATCTCCATTAAGTGAACGCCCTAAATTTACCAGATGAACTTTCGACCTGCCGCTCACGCTTCCTTGGAAGGCCCGCATTTAACGGGCGTCCTAGACCTCGCGCGACTGACGACACCCCGCCTCCCAAACAAAAGCGGGGACCTGTGGGCCCCCGTTTCAAATCATGCGTGATAATCTGCGCCTTACGCAGATTTATCAGCCGGTTTTTTCTTTTTTGAATGCACCAATAATGGTTCTGCATTTCCGTCGAGGACTTCCGCGTTAATCACGACTTCTTCGACGCCTTCATAGGTTGGCAGATCGAACATTGAGTCGAGCAAGATGCCTTCCATGATGGAGCGAAGGCCCCGCGCGCCTGTCTTACGCTTGAGCGCTTTCTTGGCAATGGATTTCAACGCATCGTCGGTAAAGGTCAGCTTCACATCCTCCATTTGGAAGAGTGTCTGATACTGTTTGACCAAAGCGTTCCGCGGCTGCGTTAAAATCGTAATCAGCGCCTCTTCGTCCAAATCGGTCAGCGTCGCAATCACGGGCAGACGGCCCACAAATTCAGGAATAAGGCCAAAGCGCGTCAGATCTTCCGGCTCTACGCCTTGCAAAATCTCGCCGACCTGGCGCTTATCCGTGTCTTTGACGGACCCGCCAAAGCCGATGGAGCTTTCGTCACCGCGGCTGGCAATAACTTTATCGAGACCGGCAAATGCGCCGCCTACAACGAAAAGGATATTGGTCGTATCCACTTGCAGGAATTCCTGCTGCGGATGTTTTCGGCCGCCCTGCGGCGGAACGGAGGCGACAGTGCCTTCCATAATCTTGAGCAGCGCTTGCTGGACACCCTCGCCCGAGACATCGCGTGTGATCGACGGATTATCGGATTTGCGCGAGATTTTATCGACTTCATCGATATAGACGATACCGCGCTGGGCGCGTTCCACGTTGTAATCCGCGCTTTGCAGCAATTTCAGGATGATGTTCTCAACATCTTCGCCGACATAACCGGCTTCGGTCAGGGTCGTCGCGTCGGCCATTGTGAACGGCACGTCCAAAATGCGCGCGAGCGTCTGGGCCAGCAGCGTTTTACCGCAGCCCGTAGGACCGACGAGAAGAATGTTGGATTTCGCCAATTCGACATCCGGATTGGACGCGGCGTGGTTCAGGCGTTTGTAATGGTTATGGACAGCAACGGACAGCACGCGCTTGGCATAGGCCTGCCCGATGACATAATCATCGAGGATTTGCGTGATTTCCTGCGGTGTCGGGACGCCTTCTTGGGTTTTGGCGAGAGAGCCTTTGCCCTCTTCCTTTATGATGTCCATGCAGAGCTCGACACATTCATCACAGATGAAGACGGTCGGACCGGCGATCAGCTTACGGACTTCGTGCTGCGACTTGCCGCAAAACGAGCAGTAGAGCGTATTCTTGCTGTCGCTTGTATTCTTGCTCATGGTCTACCTTAATTCCGTCGGTTTGATCTTACGTTAAGTGCAAGTTCAATGCCGAATAGTCCCCTTCTTTGCGCGGGGATTGAATCACCCTCGCACAAAATCATTAAAGCTAGGCTTACACATCGTCAAAGGCGAAAAGAAAGTCCAACTTGCAGCATCAGGGGGAAATGATCGCCCCTAGCGCTCAGATTTCCCTATTTTTCGCCGCGCTTATGATAAACGTGGTCTACAATACCGAAATCTTTGGCCTCTTGCGCGGTCATGAAGTGATCACGGTCGAGTGTTTTCTCAATAACGGAATATTTGTTGCCGGTATGTTTGACATATATCTCGTTCAAGCGCTTTTTCATCGCGAGAATGTCTTTTGCGTGACGTTCAATATCGGACGCCTGCCCGCGGAAACCACCGGACGGTTGATGCACCATGACCCGCGCGTTCGGCAAAGCCACACGCATATCAGGATCGCCGGCCGCCAGCAGGAGCGAGCCCATAGAGCAAGCCTGACCGATACATACGGTAGACACCGGGCATTTGATATATTGCATCGTATCATAGATCGCCATGCCGGCCGTCACCACGCCGCCCGGCGAGTTGATATACATGCTGATTTCTTTTTTCGGGTTCTCGCTCTCAAGGAACAAAAGCTGTGACGTGATCAGGGACGCCATGCCGTCTTCGACAACACCCGTCAGAAAGATGATACGGTCCTTAAGCAGGCGAGAGAAAATATCAAAGGCGCGTTCGCCGCGTGAGGTTTGCTCTACAACCATCGGGACGAGGTTCATTAATGTATCTTGGGGGTCGTGCATCATCTTATTGTCCTTTGCGCGCTACAGGCAAATCACCTGAGCAAATCAGTTGCCCACATATTGCCTTACCCGCCCGCGCTTTCAAGGGCGCAGAGCGGGGAATGTTAGCGCGGGATTACGCCGCAGGCAGCAAAGAGCCTATTGTCAATTCGTAAACGAATTGATCACGGCGTTAAGCGCCCTCACCTGCGAAAACCAACCCGTCCATGCGCTCCAAATACTCCATCAAAGCCACCGAGTCGCGGATATGGGCTTGGATCGGGGTTGGGAAAACCTTTGCGCTCATCCCGTGGAGGAAGGCATATGCCGTGGCATCGACCTCTGCGGGTTTTGTGCCCAGCATAAAATCCTGATCGCCCAAGAGCGTTTCCACCGTTTTAATATCATCCAAACCCAAGTCGAAAATTTCAGCCTCACTGTGATGCCCAATACCGTGTCCTGTCGCGGACTTCGCCACGCCTTTGGCAATCATGCGAAACACGGGCATGCGGATAAATCCCGGAATTTCGGCAAAGAAGGTGTCCGCCAGCAATTGATGATGGTCCGTTTTGACCCAACGCGGATAGATCATCCCCGCCCAATAGGTCCTCTCCTCCAGCATGACCTTTATTGCATGACCCTTGGCGAGGTCTTCAACGCTGTGACCTTCCGCCAACGGATCACCGAATTTGGTTTTCAGATGTTTGATGATAAAGGTCGAATCGCCAATCTCCTCGCCCTCGTCCGAAATATACGGAATTTTCTTTTTCGGCGCTTTGCGCGGATCGCCCTGCACAATGTCTTTAAACGGAATGCCTGCGAGGCGCATATAGGCCATGACTTTAAGGACGAATGGTCCTGTCTCACGTAGCCCAAAGGCCGGTCCGAATTTATATAGCTCGATCATGATGTGTCTCCCTGTAAGCGGCGGTGTAGCATAGGCTGCCACATTCTTTCAGACAAAACTGACGCAGAATTACCAATCTTAAGGAAACCCAACACTTATATCCGCGTTTCGCGAGGCTTAGCCGCAGCAAACTAACACCGAAATTCAATAGCTTATGATTTTCTCAAAAAGATGCATCCTCGAATAGGGTGTATGGCCGCATATTTAATCTTGTCTTCTTCCACGGGACGGTCAGATGCACATTGACTTAACTGGAGAGAAGCGGCGCTTGTCATTGGGCGCGGCGGGGTAATGTCCGTCGTTCTGGGTGGCCTATCGAGAGCTGATTGAACCTCGACTGTTCTGTTCGGCCGGTAGCGCAGAAAGGCGTCGTCGTGTGGGGCTTCTTGGCACTTAGTGCATTTCCTGATTAACAGGAATTGCACGAGCTGGGAGGGCTCAAAGCATTTGCATACCGCATTCGCACTCGCAGAGCCTAACCACCCACACGAACATCCCTTTTAATTTTGAGACTTAGAGAGACGAACGAAACGACAGAGACACACAAACCTAACAACAATCGTCATACCGTCGCGGGCCGTAGGACCGCCCGGTACCCATTCCCTGAATCTTGCGGAAGGCGATAGCTTAGCGAATTTCACTGGTCGCAGGATATGCACATATCTATTTATGCGATGTCCGGCCTTGCCTTCACGGCATGGGCACCGGGCAAGCCGTTGGCTTGCGTCGGTGTGACATGTGAAGCGCTAGCCCATAGCCATGCGCTGTTGTTGCCTCTATGTTCTTCGGAACATGTCGAGCAACCCTGATTCCTTCACCCCTGCGCCGCCGCCACCAGATCGTCGGTCGATTTCGCAAATGGCGATGCCGACGCGGCCCGGGGCTGCGCAGCCGGGTGACTATCTGGCCGGACTGAACCCTGAGCAAAAAGACGCCGTTATCAGCACGGAAGGGCCGCTGCTGGTTCTCGCGGGCGCCGGCACGGGCAAGACGCGGGTGCTGACGTGCCGCCTCGCCCATATCCTGAACCAAGGCCTCGCCTACCCGTCGCAAATTCTGTCCGTGACCTTCACGAATAAGGCCGCGCGCGAGATGCGCCACCGCGTGTCTGATCTTCTGGGCCAAACGACAGAAGGCCTCCCTTGGCTCGGCACATTCCATTCCATCGCCGCGAAAATTCTACGTATCCATGCAGAGCTGGTAGGGCTCAAATCCAACTTCACCATTCTCGACACCGACGATCAAATTCGCCTGCTCAAACAGATCATCAAAGCCGAAGGGATTGATGATAAGAAATGGACCGCGCGCTATATGGCCTCGCTCGTCGATAGTTGGAAGAACAAGGGCCTCACCCCGGACAAGCTGAATGCGGGTCAGAAATATATGTTCGCCGAAGGCAAAGGCCAGCTGATATATAAGACCTATCAAGCGCGGTTAAAGGTTCTAAACGCAGCGGATTTTGGCGATCTTCTCCTGCATAATCTCACGATTTTTCAAAACAACCCCGATGTGCTCAAACGCTATCACGGCAAGTTTCGTTACATCTTAGTCGACGAATATCAGGACACGAATGTCTGCCAGTATCTCTGGCTGCGCCTGCTCGCACAGGGGTCGAATAATGTCTGCGTTGTCGGCGATGACGACCAGTCGATTTATGGCTGGCGCGGGGCGGAAGTGGATAATATCCTTCGGTTCGAAACGGATTTCCAAGGCGCAAAAGTCATCCGATTGGAACGCAATTACCGCTCGACGGAACATATCCTCGCCGCCGCCTCCGGCCTGATTTCCGCCAATGAAGACCGTTTGGGCAAGACACTTTGGACCGAAGATGAAGGTGGTCACAAAGTCGCCGTGACAGGCGTTTGGGACGCCCCCGCCGAAGCGCGCATCATCAGTACAGAGATTGAGAACTGGCGCTCCAATGGCCGTAAATATTCGGACGTTGCTATCCTGGTTCGAGCGTCACGGCAGATGCGCAGCTTCGAGGAACGCTTCATCCAAATCGGACTGCCCTATAAAGTCATAGGCGGACCGCGCTTTTTCGAACGTCAGGAAATCCGCGATGCCCATGCTTATCTTCGCCTGATGGTCAACGACTCCGATGATCTCGCGTTCGAGCGCGTCGTCAATACGCCCAAGCGCGGCATTGGGGCGACCTCCATTCAGAAGCTCCAACGCGCGGCGCGCTCGATTGGCGTATCTCTGGAACAAGCTACACGAGAGCTAGTGAAGACGGATGAAATACGCGGCAAAGCCAGAACCTCCCTTCGGGCCTTCTGTCTGGATTTGGACCGCTGGCGCAAACAACTTGGGTCAATCAAACACACGGATCTCGCCGAGCAGATCTTGGACGAGAGCGGCTACACGCAAATGTGGAAAGATAATAAAGACGCCAAATCCGCAGGCCGTTTGGAAAACCTAAAAGAGCTCATCCAAGCTATGGCCGAGTTCGACACCCTGCCCGCCTATTTAGAGCATATCAGCCTCGTTATGGATGTGGATAAGACTAATGGCGCCGTCGAAGATCAGGTCTCCTTAATGACCTTGCATTCCGCCAAAGGTCTGGAGTTCCCGCTCGTGTTTTTACCGGGCTGGGAAGACGGCATGTTCCCCTCGCAGAAATCCATGGATGAGTCCGGCATGGCGGGTCTCGAGGAAGAACGCCGCCTCGCCTATGTCGGCATCACGCGCGCACGCGAGCAGGCAAAGATCTACTTCGCCGCTAACCGCCAAGTCTATGGCAGCTGGCAATCCTCGCTACCGTCCCGCTTCATTGACGAATTACCGCCGGACCATGTCGAAGCGGCGTCCGATTCCGGTCTGCATGATGGCGGCTCAGTTGCAGAGCGCGTGGCGGATAATTTTTCGCGCAGTTTTGCGAGCGCGCAATCCAACCGCGTCTCCCCCGGATGGCAGCGTTTCCAACAGAATAAGAACAAAGATTTTGGCCGCGCCCCGAAAGACATTGAAGGCCACGCCGTCCGCCGCCCCGCCAAGGGCAAGACCTCAAATTACAATATTGGGGACCGCGTCTTTCATCAAAAGTTCGGCTATGGCGAGGTGACGGAGACTGATGGAACAAAACTCACCGTAGCATTCGAAAAAGCCGGGGAGAAGAAAGTCTTGGACGGCTTCGTAGACCGGGCGTAGGAACGACAAATGTTACGTATCATCTGCCTTGTCGTTCTCGCATGTTTTCTCTCGGGATGCGCGTCCAACTCGTTTCAAGTTTTGGACATTAACGCGCTCTCCTCAGACCGAGATAATAACGGGTCTTTCAAGGGGTTAGAGCGCATTGCTGAACGATCGCCTGACGACGCGCAAACCATACGTATCAACATCATGTATCTTCACGGAATTGGATATGTTGAAAATCCGGAAGATGCGCCTCTCGCCAATGCTTTCATCTCCGGCGTGGCCGATGCTTATAACTACAACGTCGAAGAAAAATCTGTCGCCAGCCAATGCGGCCGGGACGATGAAAATGAGGACATCCGCCTCTATAATTCAATCCAGATCACCGATACGAAAACACGTATCTTTAAAACAACCCTGCCCGGATCGACTTTGCAACTAACGGATTTGGCCTGTTTGGATCGGCAAGTCTTGAAGGTCGATGGCAATATTGAATATGTGATTTACCGCGTCTTCTGGGACGATATTTTCTGGGAAAGCCTGCAGGCGCCTCACGTTGGGCAAGATGCACTTGGCCGTAAAAAACTGGGCAAGCTTGCGCTCTTACGCCGGAAATATAATGGTCGATTGAAAGACAAGCTAGTGAATTACGGCTTCTCCGATGCAGTGCTCTATCTGGGGCCGGCCGGTGAGGAAATCCGAAATGCCGTGCGCGGCGCGATGTGCAGCGCGGCTCTGGATGCGTCAGGTTATGGATTCGACGAACAAGGCGCGAGCGTCAATCACATTGATATTTGCCAAGTCGCCGCCCTACGCGATATTGAAACCGACCCCTTCGCCTTTGTGACCGAAAGTCTCGGCTCCAAGATCGCCTTTGATATCATGCGTGACGCCATGACCGATGGCCGCGGTAACGTCTATGACGACATGATCAAAGGCACACAGTTCTTCATGCTGGCCAATCAAGTGCCCTTGCTCAGCCTGTCCGACATTTCCGAGACGGACCGCATGACGCCTGAACCCTATACGGAAGCAGAGCGACCGACGATTATTGCGATGTCGGAAATCAATGATTTCCTGACATATGAACTCGTCCCGTTTTACAGAAACCTGCTCTCCAAAAGTATGCGCGGGGACGTAACTGGTTTCGACATGATGAGCGAGTCAGAACGGAATCGCCTTATCAATATCCTGGGTTTCAATGTGGTTGATATGCGGGTGGAATTTTCTCCGCCCGTCTTCCCTTTTGTCGGCGGTTTTGTGGATCCGCTCTTCGCCCATAACGGTCATGTAAAACAGCCGGAATTAATTGCCTATATGCTCTGCGGGGCGAAGGGTGGTCAATTAAACGTGGATGGGTGTCGCGGTTTGCGGAGCCGCACCCTGAAAGGTAAAAACCTGATGCGCAAAATCGTTGAAGACGCGCCCTTGCCGCCTGCCAAAGGCGAGGCCGCCGCGCGGAGCGGCAAGTGACCGACACGTTCTGCCCTTGGGCTCTCAACCTTACAGCCAGTCCTGACGCCGCCTTTGATTTGGCCGATGCCCTCGGCATGGAAGGCGATATGAACGCCCTGAGCGTCACAATTTTTGACGCGCCGCCTGACAATATGCTGGTCCAAGGCCTGTATGAAACTCAAGACGCAGCGGAACAGGCCAAAGCCGCTTTGGACGCGGCGCAGATGCTCTCGGCCTCTATAGAGCAGCTCCCCGCCAAAGACTGGGTCAGCGAGACCCAGGCCGGCCTACCGCCCGTGCGCGCCGGACGGTTTCTGGTTTATGGATCCCATGATGCAGATAAGATACAAAGCGGGGTTATCCCGCTACTCGTCGATGCTGGCATGGCCTTTGGGACAGGACATCATGGAACGACGTCGGGATGTCTTCGTATCTTCAGTCAGTTGTTAGATGCAAATGTGAAAATCAACAGCATTTTAGATCTGGGATGCGGCGCAGGCATATTGGCCATGGCAGCCGCCAAGACCTTCCCCGATGCAAACATCCTCGCAACGGATATTGACCCTGACGCCATCGACGTCACGGACGCCAATATTATTGAAAACAATGTCTCGGGCCGTATCAAAACCGCGGTTGCCGATGGATTTGACTCTCCTGTATTAAAGTGCCGTCAGTTTGATTTGATATTCGCCAACATTCTCGCCGGGCCGCTTATGGGATTGGCGGATGATATCGTGACTGCAACGGCCCCAGGCGGACGCGTTATTCTATCGGGGATTTTGGATGAGAAGGCCGCGCAGGTTGCGGACTGCTTTCGGACTGCAGGCCTGAATGTAACACCGCAACCCAGCCTACAAGGCTGGACATCCCTTCTCGCCCAAAAGTCAGCTTAGCCGCGTCCATAAAAAAAGCCGTCACATGCAAAGCATAGACGGCCTTTCTATTAACAATGCAGGCTACCTAATTAGATAGCGCGAGCGATCCGGCGATTGCGGCGTGCGTCGCGGCGTACGGCCAGACCTGTGCGAACAGGCTGAGCTGTTGTAGTACGGCGTGCAGTCGCAGGAGCCGTAATAAAATCAGTGCCGTTGAATATGGTCGTCATGTGAATTCTCTTAGTGTTGTGAGTAAAGCTGAATTGCATCTACTCGTTTCATGAGGCCTATTTAGACACTTCAACACATTTGAGAACCGATGCGGCAGGGACGAAGCTATGCATATTTGCAAGCAGCTAGAGGGGTCCCGTTAAGGTTCTGTTTAGGCGTTGAGTTTTCTAAAGAACGCCATGGCAATATAATGCCCCCCCTCTTTACTTTCTGCTCGACCGGGCGCACCACATTAGCAACAAATTATTAACCATAAAATCGCCCCATCCTTCTTGCAGCACGGGGCAGAATCGGAACGCGATGAACCACATAGCTGATATGTTCCAGAACTATGACGTAACAGGTGGCCCCGACTTTGGCCGAAAGCACCTTCCCAAGCTCCGCGGGGAAATGGCCGCAGCGGGAGTCGATCTTTTCCTCGTCCCACATGAAGATGAATATCAGAATGAGTATCTGCCGGATTGCAACGAACGCCTGATGTGGGTCAGCGGGTTCACCGGCTCCGCAGGCGCTGCGATTATTGGGCGCGAACACGCTGTCATGTTCGTTGACGGACGCTACACCCTACAAGTCCGTCAGCAAGTTGATGAGACCCTGTTCGCCTTCACGAAACTAGAGGGCGGCGGTATGGCGAGCTGGTTGCGCGACAATGTGAACTCAGGACAGGTGATAGGCTTTGACCCGCGACTGCACAGTCCAGCCGCCCTCGCCCGTATCCGTGAGGCTGTGGCACTGGCAGGCGGGACAACGAAAAGCTTAAACGTGAACCCGATAGATGCCGCGTGGGACAACCGCCCGCCCGCGCCGCTCACCCCTGTCACCATCCAACCGGAAAGCCTGTCCGGGAAGTCCCATGCAGAGAAACGCGCGGAGATCGGGCAATCAATTTCTGATAGCGGTGCAAATGCGGCGCTCATCACCGCGCCCGCTTCCATCGCTTGGCTCCTCAATATTCGGGGCAGCGATGTGCAATGTACGCCGCTGCCGCTCTCCACTGCGATCATCGATGCAGCCGGTCATGTGCAATTGTTCATCTCGCCGGAGAAACTCTCAGACGAAGTTCGGGCGCATTTCGGAAATAAGGTTAGTGTCCAGACCGAAGACGCGCTGACTGACGCCCTCAAAACCCTCGCCGAAAAAACTGTTATCGCCGACCCCAACACGGCCTCGGCTTGGCATGTCGACGCACTGAAAGACGCAGGCGCTTTCGTGAAATCCACCTCGGACCCGATTGCTCTGCCCAAGGCCAAGAAGAATGCGGTCGAAATCAAAGGCACGGAAGCGGCTCATATCCGAGACGGCGCAGCGCTGACGCGGTTCCTACATTGGCTCGACACGGACGCCCAGTCTGGCGAGGTCGATGAAATCGAAGCCGCGACACAGCTAGAACGCTTCCGCCGTGCGGACACTTCCCTGCGCGATCTCTCTTTCGAATCGATTTCCGGCGCGGGCTCAAACGGCGCAGTTGTGCATTATCGGGTCAACACAGGGACGGTTCAGAAACTCGAACGCGGCTCGCTTTTCCTCATTGATAGCGGCGGGCAATATCCGGACGGCACAACGGATGTCACGCGCACCGTTCCCATTGGCGAGCCGACGCAGGAAATGCGCGAACGTTTCACCCTCGTGCTGAAAGGCCACATCGCGCTGGCCACGGTCCGCTTCCCCAAAGGCACAACAGGCAGCAATCTAGACGCTCTCGCCCGACATCCGCTTTGGCAGGCGGGTTTTGACTATGATCACGGAACAGGCCACGGCGTTGGCGTCTTTCTCGGCGTGCATGAAGGCCCGCAGCGCATTTCGAAAGCGCCAAATAAAATTCCGCTGGAACCCGGCATGATCGTCAGTAATGAGCCCGGATATTACAAAGCGGGCGAATACGGCATCCGCATTGAGAACCTGCAATATGTGACAAAGGCCCGGACCATCGCAGGCGGCGAGCGCGAGATGCTTGGTTTCACCAATCTTACATGGGCGCCCCTGCACCGTGATCTTATCGACACCGATATGCTGACACGCGAAGAGCGCGATTATGTGAATGATTACCACGGTCAGGTGTGGGAAAAAATCGGCGCGCTCGTCGACGGTGATGTGAAGTTGTGGCTGAAAGCCGCCTGTCGACCACTCTAGCCATGTATGTAATTTCCGGATTTACCGATGTGCCCGAAGCCGACCGCGAGGCATTCAAACGCGCGCTGCCGGAACATACCCGCCTAACGCGCGCCGAACCCGGCTGTCACTATTTTGAGGTCAAGCCGCATCCAAAAATCACGGGCCGCTATATCGTCAACGAAGCCTTTGAAGACGAGCGCGCCTATAAGGCCCATATCAAACGCGCAAATCGGACAGAATGGGCGAAAATCACGCGCAATTTGAAGCGGAGCTATTAGGCGATCAACGCCAGCCACTCGTCCTCGGTCAAGACTTTCACGCCTGCGGCTTCGGCTTTTTTTAATTTCGACCCTGCGCCCGGTCCGGCGACGAGGTAATCCGTTTTCTTAGACACACTACCCGAGACTTTCGCGCCGAGCGATTGCGCGCGGGCTTTGGCTTCGTCGCGAGAGAAGCGTTCGAGCTTACCCGTGAAGACAACCGTTTTTCCGGCGATAGGCGAGTCCGATGTCGGGGCTTCAGCGTCTTGGATTTGCAGTTGATCAGTCAAACGGTCCACGATGGCGAGATTGGACTCGGACCCGAAATATCCGGCCAACCCACCCAAGGCCGCCTGCCCCATTCCGTCAATCCCCAGCAAAGCTTGGTAAGGCTCGCTCGCCTCATCTTTCAACAACGGAATGGCGGCGCGGAACTTATCCCAGCTTATAAAGTGCTGCGCAATTAAGCGCGAGTTTGTGCGTCCGACATGGCGTATGCCTTGGCTATAAATAACGCGGTCAAAAGGAATTTCGCGGCGAGCATCAATCGCATCGAAGAGTTTATTCGCACTCGTTTCGCCAAAGCCTTCCCACGTCTCCAGCTTAATTTCATCATTGCGCGCGCGAAGCGTGAAAATATCGGCAGGTTCTCTGATGAGACCTTTTTCGAAAAAGGCTTCGATCTGTCTTTCTCCCAAACCGTCAATATCGAAAACTTGCCGCGACACGAGATGCACTAGGGATTGGACGGCTTGCGCGGGGCAAGCCAGCCCGTTGGTGCAGCGCCGAACCACATCTTGTTTTCCTGTTTTCTCGTCAACGTCGGAACTGACGGGTGCGTCGCAGACAGGGCAACTTGTTGGAAATTCGAACGTCGGGCTATCGCTCGCTTCGACGACACGAAGAACCTGCGGAATGACATCTCCAGCCCGTTGAATTTCCACACTGTCTCCTATTTTCACGCCGAGCCGCGCAATTTCATCCGCATTGTGCAAAGTCGCATTGGACACAACAACGCCGCCAACCGTGATGGGCGTAAGGCGCGCGACGGGGGTGAGCGAGCCCGTCCGGCCCACTTGAATATCAATCGCTTCAATCGTGGTAACAGCTTTTTCTGCCGGGAATTTATGCGCGATGGCCCAACGCGGCGCGCGGGAGACAAAGCCCAAACGAGTTTGTAGTGCAAGATCGTCAACCTTATAGACCACCCCATCAATATCATAACCGAGCCCTGCGCGGTGTGTCAGAATATTGGTATAATGCGCGACCATTTCCTTCGGCCCGCTATGTCGTTTCATTTGCGGATTTACGCTAAACCCCCACTTCGCCATTTTCGAAACGGCCTCCATTTGTGTCTCGGCAAAAGGCGCGCTGACCTCCCCCCATGTATAGGCAAAGAACTTCAGCGGACGGGAAGCGGTCACCGATGGATCGATTTGACGAAGGCTTCCGGCGGCCGCATTGCGCGGGTTTTTATATTCTGATTTTCCTGCTTTGACTTGCGCCGCGTTCATGGTGGCGAAATCCGCGTGGTCAATATAGACCTCGCCCCGGATTTCTAAAACATCAGGCCAACCTGAGCCTGAGAGCTGTTTCGGCACAGTATCCAATGTCGAGAGGTTTGCCGTTACATCTTCACCGACCTGCCCATCTCCACGCGTTGCACCGCTCACAAGTTTCCCGTTCTCATAGCGCAGTGCGGCGGACAGACCGTCAATTTTAGGCTCTGCCGTAAACGCCAAAGGCACATCTTCTGCCATACTCAGAAAGCGTTTCACCCGCGCGACAAAATCAGAAACATCCTCATCCGAGAACGCGTTGTCCAAGGATAGCATGGGGACCGTATGTTTGATCTTCCCGAACTTGCCGGAGGGTTTGACGCCTACGGATTGGGTTGGGCTATCTTTACGAATAAGGTGCGGATGCTCGGCTTCTAAGGCGATGAGCTCTTTGCGCAGCGCGTCATATTCTGCGTCGCTCAGGGCGGGATTGTCATCTTGATAATAAAGGGCGTCTGCGGATCGTATCTCTTGCGAGAGCCACGCGATGCGTTTTTTCGCGTCGCTCATGATGCCATCAACTGCCGCGCCGCAGCTCGGGCTTCCTGTGTTATCGTTTCACCCGCCAGCATACGCGCGATTTCCTCTTCGCGGTCTTTGTCGAGGATAGGCGTGACCGAGGTCGTCGTTGTTTTGCCGGTGGAGGTTTTCTCAATACGGAACTGACCATTCGCGCACGCCGCGACTTGCGGACTGTGGGTTACGGTGAACACCTGCGCATGCTCAGAGAGGCGCGCGAGGCGTTTCCCAACGGCGGCCGCGACCGCACCGCCGACGCCTTGATCCACTTCGTCAAAGACCATGACGGCATTATTCTGTCCTGCCAGCGCGACCTTAATCGCCAAAGCAAAGCGCGCCATTTCTCCGCCAGATGCGATTTTATCCAGAGGACCAATCGCCGTGCCGGGGTTGGTGGAGACAAGGAAACGAATTTGATCCACGCCTGACGCGCTCTCACTGGCGGTTGAAATATCCGTCTTAAACTGCGCGCGTTCCATTTTCAGCGGTGGTAGCTCAATCGCGACAGACGCATCCAATGTGCGCGCAGCCGCTTGGCGAGCTTTGGTAAGGGTTGCGGCCGCCTTGTCATATTGCGCTTTCGCCGCTTCTGCGCGTTTGCGTGTCTTCTCAATATTCATCACGACTGAGGCTATCGCGTCCAGCTCGCTGGCGAACCCTGTGCGCTTCTGTGCGAGGTTTCCGACGGGAACATCATATTTGCGGGCGGCGGCTCTTAGCGCAAATAGCCTTTTTTCGGTAGATTCTAATCGTCCCGGCTCCACATCAAAATTCTGCGCCGCCGCTGAGACAGCTTCCCGCGCTTCTTGCGTTTCGAGCATGGCGCGTTCGAGCGCTTCTGCAGCGGATGTCAGAGAGCGCGCCGCCGCGATCTCCCCGTCTCCGAATTTTGTGCGCAATCGTTCAATCCCGGCCAGCGCCGTTGAGAGCCGCGCTTCAAATGCGCCGTCTTCGCCCAGCGCATCTTGCGCCGCCGTTAGTTCGGTCAAAGCGCCCTCCGCGCCTTGAAGAAATCGGCGTTCTTCCGCGAGCTTTTCATCTTCGCCTTCGCGCGGGTCTAAGCGGTCCAGCTCCGCAATCGCATGTTCCAGGAATTCGCGATCTTCCCCGGCTTTGGCTTGCAGAGACATCAACGCATCCAATTCACGCTGGGTCTCTTGCCGGGCGACGAAAGCGGTGCGAACGTCTTCCAGCTCTCTTGCATATCCGCCGAAGTGATCCAGCAGAGTGATGTGGGTGGTCGCATCCAACAAACCGCGCCCGTCATGCTGGCCGTGGACTTCGAGCAAAAGACTGCCGAGCTGCGAGAGCAATTTTACGCTGACGGGTTGGTCATTCACATAGGCGCGGCTGCGGCCATCGGAATTGACCATACGGCGAAGCGTGAGATCCTCGGAATCGTCGAAATCAATGTCCTGGCTATCCAAAACCGTCCATGCGGGATGAGATTTGGAAAGCGTAAAACTGGCTGTGCATTGCGCTTTCTCGGTGCCGCTTCGCACTAATCCGCGGTCAGAGCGCGCGCCCGTCGCCATGCCCAGCGCATCAAGAAGTATAGATTTACCCGCCCCGGTTTCTCCCGTGAGAGCCGTCAGCCCACGGTCAAAGTCCAGATCAAGCGCTTCAATCAGGACAACATTTCGAACGGATAGCCCAGAGAGCATAAGGCTCTCCTTAGAACAAACGCTCTTTGAGACGTGTCCAATAGCCCTTGCTGCGAGGCTTGTTGATTTCGTCGTCTAAATTGACGCCGTAATTTTCCAGCAAATCATAGCTATCTGCATACCACTCGCTGTTCGGATAGTTGTATCCGAGGACAGAGCCGACCAGTTTGGCTTCTTGGATCACGCCAATCGAAACATAGCTTTCCACGAGACGATGCAAAGCCTCTTCGGTCTGGGAGGTGGTTTCATATTGGGAGACGACGGTCTTGAACCGTCCAATGGCGGCCAATTGCTGATTTTCTTTTAGATAATACCGTCCAATGGACATCTCTTTACCCGCCAAATGATCATGGGTGAGTTCAAGTTTTAAGCGTGCATCCCGGGCATAATCGCTCTCCGGATAGCGGCGGACCACCTGTTGTAACGCCGCCTCAGCAGAAATCGTTGTCGCTTGGTCCCGGCCCACATCATAGATCTGGTCGTAATAATTGATGGCCATCAGGTAATAAGCGTAAGGCGCGGAGTCGGAGCCCGGGTGCAAACCGATGAAACGCTGCGCCATGGCAACGCTCTCATCATAATCAGCAGATCGATATGACGCATAGGCACTCATCAACATGGACCGACGAGCCCATTTAGAGAACGGATGCTGACGCTCAACTTCTTGGAAGAGGAGTTTTGCATCGCCCCAGTCACCGCGATCCATCTGGTCGACGGCTTGGTTATAGATCAACTCCGCCGGGCGTTCGACATAGGCCAGCTTTTCTTTTTTACTCGTGCCGCAAGCGCTCAAGATTAGCATTGCCGTGCCGAGAGCCACCAAGCGAAAACCGGAAGAGGTTGTTGAAAATATGGACATGAAACCCGTTCATTCTAAAATCTGCTCTTTATAACACGTTGCCGAGTCAGTGTTAGAGCCGCCTAATTAAAAGCGTCTTAGAGGTTTCGAAGGGTCGCGGAAAGTGAGAAAAACGTTAGGCGGAAACAGATGTCAGAAATGGCTGTCCTACCTGTTCCGGCTCCATCATCGGCATAGTTGTGAACTTCCAGGCGGTCGGGGTGCCGTATAATTTCATCAAGAGATCGTGATTTAAGCCGTGACCGGACTTAAAAGTCGTCACGCGTCCCAAAATTGGACCGCCCAAATATAGGTCCCCCAAAAGATCGAGCGCTTTGTGGCGAACAAATTCGTCATCAAAACGAAGCCCGGTCGGATTTAAAACTTTATCCTCGTCAACGACGATCGCGTTGTCATAAGATCCGCCTTTGGACAGGCCTGCGGCTTGCAATGCTGCGACCTCGTGTAGACGGGCAAATGTCCTCGCGCTGGCCATACGCTCACGGAAAGAGCGGACGTCCGGCACGATTCTCAATCTTTGATGCCCGATGGCTTCTTCCTCGAAATCAATTGTCACATCTAGCTCCAACCGATCACAGGGATCAATTCGGGCCCACATATCGCCGGACCGCACTTCGACAGTTTCAGTGACGTTGACATAACGCCGCGGCGCCGCTTGTCTGTGAACGCCAACTTGTTCAATCAATTGCAAAAATGGTTCAGATGAGCCGTCGAGGGCAGGCAATTCCTCACCGTCGAGTTCAATATCCAAATTATCAATACCCGCAGCGCTTAAAGCGGCCAGCAAGTGCTCAATCGTCGACACATTCACGCCGGCCGCATTAGACAGCGTCGTGCAATTGCGCACCCCTGTCACGAGGTCAGGGCGCACAGGCACGACGTTATCCCGGTTTGTTATATCTGTGCGAATGAAGCGAAGGCCGTTTCCAATCGGCGCAGGGCGCATCACCAAACGTGTATGCTGGCCATTATGCAAAGCCACACTCGCTGTAACGGCAGGCGCGCGCAGGGTAGATTGGCGACGGATATTTAGATTTACGATGTTGGCACCAATTTGACTCATAAGGTTTAGATATAAGCCAATCTTTATATCGACAAGAAACGCTCCGTGACGGAATGTTTCACATTATGACAAAAAAGCCATCCTGGTAACAGAATGGCCTCTAATTCATTGCTCTTGCAACAGTATTTAGCGGTTTTGGCGTCGCAAAAAGCTTGGAATTTCTAACTCATCATCTGATTTTGCTCCGAAAAGATCACCACTTGGGGCCGGACGGCTCTGTACGGCCTGGCGAGGTGCCGGTGCAGGCGCAGCCGATTTACGGCGTCCAAAGAAGCCAAACGGGTTGCGAGTCGGGCTAGCTGGAGCGGCTTCAGGGATGGGTGCAGGCCTTGGCGCAGGCGCTTGCGGCGCTGGCGCGGAATAGCCTTCCGGCTGGATACGCGGCGGGTATGGCTTCGGGGCAGTGTATGGCGGCGGCGCATTTACGGCGGCAGCTTCGGCTTCCCGATCAAATTCATAGGTTTCATAAGCTTTGCGTGCTTCTGCTTCCGCAGCGGCTGCAGATTGAGCGCGCTCATGCACGCCTAATTCGACAACATTCGGAGCCACAGGCGTTTCAACTTCACGGGTCGTGAACGGTGCAGGCACAGCGGCAGGACGCGCGACAGCGTCAACGCCGGTTGCGACGACTGAAACGCGTACAATTCCGTCCAAGTCATTGTCTAATGCGGAACCGACAATAATATTAGCGTTCTCATCAACTTGATTGCGGATAAGCTGCGCAGCCTCGTCAACTTCATAAAGCGTTAGATCGCGCCCACCGGTAATATTGATCAGAACGCCTTTCGCGCCCTTGAGCGACACATCGTCAAGAAGCGGATTGTTAATCGCAGCCTCTGCAGCTTCAACAGCGCGGCGATCGCCTGTTGCTTCGCCCGTTCCCATCATGGCTTTACCCATTTCGTCCATCACTGTGCGGACGTCATTAAAGTCGAGGTTAATGAGGCCAGGGACGACCATCAGGTCCGTAACACCGCGAACGCCGGAATGAAGCACTTCATCTGCCATAGCGAAGGCATCGGACATCGTGGTTTGTTCAGTCGCAACCCGGAACAAATTCTGGTTCGGGATTGTGATCATTGTGTCGACAGATGCGTAGAGATTTTCAATGCCCTGCTCGGCAAGTTTCATGCGGCGGGAGCCTTCAAACATGAAAGGTTTCGTTACAATTCCGACCGTTAGGATACCTTTTTCACGCGCCGCGCGCGCAATGACGGGAGCTGCGCCCGTGCCTGTTCCGCCGCCCATGCCGGCTGCAACGAATAACATGTGGGCGCCGTCGAGGTGTTCCATAATTTCGTCAAGGCTCTCTTCGGCTGATTGCTCTCCGACTTCAGGACGCATGCCTGCGCCAAGACCTTGGGTAATCCCACCGCCCATTTGGACTTTGCGTGTTGCCGCATTTAGGGCCAGCGCTTGCGCGTCCGTATTGGCAACAACAAAATCGACGCCGTCCAGACCCGCCTCGATCATATTATTGACGGCATTACCGCCCGCTCCGCCGACGCCGATGACGACGATACGAGGCTTTAGCTCTATAGTTTGCGGAAGTTGAAAGTTTATTGGCATGACGGCACCCGAATATGGTCAATGATTAGTGAATCAGACTTTGGGCCGAAAGCCTTAATGGCCTATTAACCGCGTTAACTTTTGGGCGAAATCACGCGAAAAAAGCGCAGTCGCTAAAAGTTTTCACGCAGCCATTGAACGGAACGCGCGACGGCATTTCCGGAATACCGCTTCGCGCGCAAACGCCGACCGGACAGATCGGGCGGCCCGGAAACAACCTCCTCGCGGTCATCGAACACCTGTTTGAGCAATCCGGTTGCGACCGCAAAGTCAGGCTGGCTCAGCTCATCGGATAATCCAAAGACCCCGTGGGGCTGACCGATACGCACACGTTTACCTAATACATGGGTCGCGAGCTCGCGGACACCGTTCAGATGCGCTCCGCCGCCTGTGAGAACGACTTGCCGACCGGAATAACTCTCCAGGCCCGCTTTAAAAATGCGCTCGCGCAGCAACTCCAGAGTTTCCTCTACACGCGAGCGAATGATATTCGTCACCATCGAGCGCTCAACATAATGAAGTTCATCTTGCGCAGCGATAGGCGGACACGGAACCATCGCAGTCTCATCATCTGCGCCATGCAAACACGAACCGTAAATCATCTTGATTCGTTCAGCGGCTTCAAATGGCGTCGACAGACCCCGCGCCAAATCTGAGGTAATATTCCGCCCGCCAACACCTAACGCATCGACATGAACCAATGTATTATCGCGAAAAATAGCGGCGGACGTGATGCCTGCGCCGAGATCAATCAAGGTCACACCCAGGTCTCTTTCGTCTTCGGTTAAGACAGACAAAGCCGCAGCATAAGGGCTGACCGTGACGGAGCGAATGGTCAAATGGCAGCGCTCAATACAATGCGCCAAATTTCGTAAGGGACCGATACCGCCTTGCACAAAATGCATATCCACGCCAAGTTTTCGCCCATACATGCCGCGCGGATCGCGAATACCGTCCTCGCCATCCACTTGCCAATTGAGCGGAATGGCGTGAAGAATGGCATCTTCGGCCTGGGATAGCTCGGACATGGAGGAGTTCAAGACCCGTTTCAAATCGCGGTCAACAACGGCGCCTGATGCGAATTCCGTCTGCACAGTCATATGTTTTGAGCGCATGGAACGCAGCGCGACATTTACACAGACGTCTTGGACGGTGATACCTGCGGCACGTTCTGCCTTCTCGACCGCCGCGCGAATACCGATTTCAGCGGCTTCTAAATCCACGACAGCTCCGCCTTTCAGGCCGGAGGAGACGCCAAAGCCGGACCCAATAATGCGCACGCCCAGACCCGGTTCTTCACGCCCGATCAGGCAAACGACTTTATTCGAGCCGATATCCAGGACACAGACCGTTTCCGGTTGTCGTTTTGTCGGTCCCCGTAACATCTTTAGCTGGATTGGGTGTCTTTGGCAGGTTTTGGGGTTAGGCCGATGCGGTCAGGTAGACGCAGATCGATCGTGCCGACCTCGCGTGACATAATAAATGTCTCGCGGTCTAGTTTAGCTAAGCGCTGCACGGCAACATCAATGTCTTCAACAGGGAGGCGGACAATCGACTCATTGCGCATATGAAGATCCCAGCGACCGGACGGAAATTGCACCAAACTTTCCACGCGAGACCAGAGCTCCGGATAGGGTTCCAGCCTCGCCTCAATAATTTGCACCTGACCGGGCGCACTTTCGCCCACATATATTTTTAACTCCGGCGGAATGGAAACGGCTGCGTCAGCTGCAAGAATAACCGCCCCTGTCTCGGCCAGTAAATGTAATTTCCCCTCATTCTGCCAAAGCGCGTAAGGCGTTGTTTCAACGACTTGGACGACGATCCTGTTTGGCCAGAGGCGGCGCACCACAGCCCTGTCAACCCAAGGCAGGCTTTCAGTTCGGTCCCGGGCGGCGTCCAAATCGACACCAAAGAAATAACTCCCGGGCTGAATTTTAGCCGCGAGACGAATATCGCGCTCGTTCAAACGCCCCTCGCCCATGACGTCGATTTGCTCGACAACAAAACCCGCAGCCATAAGGCGCTCAATCTTCCAACTGTTCAGATTCTCACGGATAGCCGGAAGATATCCGCCCAGCCACAAGCCAAGCACAATGAGAGCAACAAACGTTCCAATGATTTTGAATATAAAGCGCATGAAGGCTTTCGGCGAATGTTTCGCCGCACGCATTTGCGCTGCCATCCAATTTTGCGATCCGCGCAAACCAGGCTTGAGCGGACTAACCCGCTTCATGCCATTAAACTTAGATCTACCCTTTGTTCCCGTCCTTGAACCTATCTGGGCCATGAAGCATCCTCAACCATCCAGCGACAAAGCTGGTTAAAATCGACTCCGACGAAAGCCGCTTGCTCAGGCACAAGCGATGTCGGGGTCATCCCGGGTTGAGTATTCACTTCAAGCATTACGATTTTGTTTACCACATTGGCAGATGTACAGTTTTCATCATTAAATCTGAAATCTGCACGAGACACGCCGCGGCAGCCCAGCGCTTTATGAGCTTTTGCCGCCCAGTCGAGACAAAGTTCAGTCACATAATCCGGTAGATTAGCCGGACATTGGTGAGCAGCGGCGTCTTCGCCATATTTTGCTTCATAGTCATACCAGCCGTTTTCCGACTCCGCCGCGATGATTTCTGTGACGCAGAGGGCTTCGCCGTCTTTGACGGCAACGGTTAGCTCTCGTCCGGGAATATAGCTTTCGACAATGACCTCTTCGCCCATATCGCCATCGTCAGAAATAGCCGCGCTGAAATCAGGGCCGCCTTCCTTTATGATATAAACGGATTTGGAAGACCCCTGCCCGTTTGGCTTCACGACATAGGGCAGAATTATAGGATGAGACTTAGCGACTTTGAGGCGCGGATATAATCCGCCATCCGGCACTGTTATGCCCACGGATTTCAGAACATGCTTCGTGCGGTGTTTATCCATCGCCAGCGCAGATGCCATCACGCCGGAATGCGTGTAAGGTTTGCCATACATATCCAATACGCCTTGGACCCGGCCATCCTCCCCCCAATCCCCGTGCAGTGCATTGAAGATTACATCAGGGTTCGCGAATTTCAGCTGTTCCCAGAGCGCATGAGTGACGTCAATTTCAGTCACGTCATATCCCGACGCCCGAAGCGCAATCGCGCAGGCCGTTCCCGATACGAGAGAAACCGCGCGTTCAGACGACATCCCGCCCATGAGAACTGCAACTTTTAGCATGCTCGCTTTCCAATCCTGCGAACTTCCCAATTCAACTGCACGCCCTGCGATTCCAACACGCGGGTCCGCACCGTCTCGCCCAGTTCTTCCAAATCAGCCGCCGTCGCGCCGTCCGCATTTATCATGAAATTACAATGCTGCTCGCTCATTTGTGCGCCGCCGACCCGCAAGCCCCGGCAACCTGCCGCATCAATCAATTTCCAAGACGAATGTCCGTCGGGATTTTTGAATGTCGAGCCGCCGGTTTTTTCGCGAATAGGCTGGCTCGCCTCTCGTTTGGTCGTGATCTCATTCATGCGCGCTGTGATCGCAGACGGCTTATCCGGGCGGCCTTCATAGACGGCCTCTGTGAAAATCAGATCTGCGGCGGCCCCGCAATGGCGATAGCTATAGTGCATCTCGCCCAAGCTCATAACTTGTCGCCGTCCGGTTCGGTCAATCGCTACAACGCTGACCAAAACATCCTTTGTTTCAGCGCCGTAGCACCCGGCGTTCATTCGTAAGGCCCCGCCAATTGTGCCGGGCACCCCAGCATAAAATTCGAGCCCTGCAATCCCGGCGGCAGCCGCTTTCTTTGCCACAGTTTTATCCAAAGCCGCCGCGCCTGCGATTACCTGCAACCCATCCGTAGAGACCTTGCCGAAAGCGGGTCCCAGACGAATAACGACGCCCTTAATTCCGCCGTCACGTATGATGATATTGGACGCGACACCTAGGATTTGAACCGGAATATCATCGGGCGTGGAGCTCAAGAAATGCGCAAGATCTGCCTCGTCTTTTGGCATAAACAAGGCCTCAGCCGCGCCGCCAACCCTGAGCCAAGTGAATGGCGCAAGCGAAACATTGGCGCGCAAACTGCCGCGCACATCGGGGAGTCTGTTTAAAAGACTCACAACTTACCGAGTTGTTCGGGCAAGTCCGCTGCCCAATAAGTAATGTCGCCCGCACCCAAGCAAACAATCAGATCACCTGATTCCAAATTTGGATGCAAATCACTCGCGAGCGACGCCTTGGACGTCAGCGCGACATCACGGTGCCCGTGGCTGCGCAGGCTTTCGGCGAGCGATGGCCCGGAGACGCCCTCAATCGGCGCTTCTCCGGCGGCATAGACGTCGGACACATAGACATAATCCGCGTCATTAAAACAGGTCGAGAACTCTTCGAAATGGTGAGAGAGGCGCGAATAGCGATGCGGTTGAACAACGGCATGAACACGGCCTTTCGAGACCTGCCTCGCGGCTTGGAGTACGGCCGAAATTTCGACCGGGTGATGGCCGTAATCATCGATGACCGTCACGCCGTTCCACTCGCCAACATGTGTAAAGCGGCGCTTGACCCCGCCAAAACTATCGAGCCCGGCTCTGACTTTTTCGGCATCCAATCCCAACTCACGCGCGACTGCAATCGCGGACAATACGTTCTGTGTGTTATGTTTCCCCGCCATGGGCAGGAACAAATCCGTCCAGCGATCTTCCACGCCGTCATGCCCGCGGAAGACGACGTCAAATCGGGACCCTTCGGTCTCAAGACGCAAGTTTTCGGCCCGCACATCGGCCTGCGGGTTGAAGCCATAAGTGACGACGCGGCGGTCGCTGATACGGCTGACGAGCGCTTGGACTTCGGGGTGATCGATGCAAAGAACTGCAAACCCGTAAAATGGTAAGTTTTCAACGAAAGTGTCAAATGCGGTGCGCAATTTATCAAAATCGCCGTAATGCTCCATGTGCTCCGGATCGATATTTGTGACCACGGCAACCGTCGGCAAGAGTTTGAGGAAAGATCCGTCACTCTCATCAGCCTCGACCACCATCCATTCACCGAGGCCCAGTTTGGCGTTGGATTTATAGGCGTTAATAATGCCGCCATTGATGACAGTCGGGTCGAGCCCCCCGCCCTCGAGCAGCGCGGCAATCATAGTCGTTGTCGTCGTTTTGCCATGTGTGCCGCCAACGGCGACGGTCCATTTCAGGCGCATCAGTTCTGCAAGCATTTCTGCGCGGCGCACGACAGGAATAGAGCGGGCGCGGGCTTCCATCAGTTCCGGGTTATCACCTTTGATGGCGGATGACATGACAATCGCGCCTGCGCCAACCACCTGCTCAGCCTTTTGACCAATGAATATTTCTGCGCCTAAACCTTTTAGGCGGGCGGTATTCGTGCTTTCGCGGGCGTCAGACCCTTGCACCTGATAGCCGAGGTTCAGCATGACTTCGGCAATGCCGGACATGCCAATCCCGCCGATGCCAACAAAATGAATCGGGCCGAGATCAAACGGGACTTTCGTCGCAAGAGCATTTTGTTTGAGATTTGTTCCGGACATGTCGGCCTTAGCTAAGCGTTGCAATGACCAGCTGTGCGAGATCACGGGCCGCGTTCGGACGCCCAAGGGTACGGGCAGAAGCGGCGGCGGAAGAGAGCCAGTTCGAATCATTCAATTTATCCTGCAAGATATAAGCGACAGATTCAGGGGTAAACTCAGATTCCGGCAGAATATCGGCAGCGTTGCGGCTTTCCAGTGACCGCGCATTGACCGTTTGATGGTCATCCATGGCGATGGCCAGCGGGATCAGGAGGGATGGTTTTCCCATCAGGGCGATTTCAGAGACAGACGACGCCCCTGCCCGCGCGATAATATAATGGGCCTCGGCGAGGTGAATTTCGATATTGGAAAAGAAGGTCTCGCATACCGCCTCAACACCCATATCGGCATAGGCCGCCCGCGCAATGGCCACTTCGCTCTCCGTTGTCTGTTGAACGACCCGGAGGCGGGATCGCAAATCTTCTGGCAGAAGCGCAATCGCCTTTGGGATGGTTTGCGAGAGGATACGCGCGCCCAGACTACCGCCGACGCAAAGTAGGTTTATTTTATCCGCTGGGGGCTCATAATTTTCTGGCACGGCCTCAACGATTTTCGCGCGCATCGGATTGCCTAGATTTTGGACATTGGCTTTAGGACTGACTTTTTCCAGCACGTCAAAGCCTGACACGACGTGGGTCGCTTTCACAGCGAAAACACGGTTCACGCGGCCCAGTACGGCATTTTGCTCATGCAGGATTGTGGGCAGGCCCAGAGACTGCGCGGCGCGCATCGCAGGGAAAGCCGGATAGCCGCCAAAGCCGACCACAATGTCAGGCTTCCATTCGCGGATGAAGGCTTTGGCTTGCGCAACGCCTCTCGCCAATTTCACCGCCCCCTTGATCGCCTGAATAGGTTTGCGCGGCGAGATAGACGCGGCCTGCACTTCAATGACAGGATTTGCCGGAATTCGCCCGCTGTGCTTTTGTCCGCGCGCATCTGTCATCAGCGCGACATCCCAACCGTCGGTTTTTAGTATTTCCGCCAAAGACTGCGCCGGGAACATGTGACCGCCTGTTCCACCCGCTGCGAGCAAGACCCTGCCGGCAGCGTTTTCATCGCCCATATTCATAAGCTCCGGGACGACGACGTGTGAAGGCCAATATCAACCCTGCTGTGAAACAAAGCGCCAACATGGAAGACCCGCCATTGGAAATAAACGGCAGGGTCATACCTTTACTTGGCACCATGTTTAAATTGACGAAGAGATTGATGATGGTTTGCATTCCGACCAAAGTTGCCAATCCGGCCACGGCAAGCTGGCAGAAATAATCATTCAAACGTAATGCGTTTCGAAACGTCTGCACCACAAAACCCGCCAGCAGAAGAATGAGTATTGTCGAAATCAAGAAGCCGAACTCTTCAACAGTCACGGCAAATATGAAATCCGTATTTCCATCAGGCAGCGAATATTTCACGCTACCTTCGCCGGGGCCTCGCCCGAAAAATCCGCCCGACGAAATGGCTTCCATGGCTTTATCCGTTTGATAATTGTCGGCGGTGTTGGGCGACCGGAAAGCACCGACCCGCGCGCGGACATGGGGCAGCGTCAAATAGGCAGCAACCACCCCGATGACCGAAATACCGAGCATGATAAGCAGCCACCCCAAGGACAGGCCTGCGAAGAAAAACACCGCCGCAAAACCCAGCGTTAATAGGAAAGACTGTCCAAAGTCAGGCTGTGAAATGAGTAGTCCGACCAGTGCGGCATAGGCCACAAACACAATCGCGACGGCGGGGACATTGGGTTCGCGATGGCGGATAGAGAACATCCAGGCTGCAAATACAATGAATGCAGGCTTGGCAAATTCGGAAGGTTGAAGGCCTAGCGGACCAATCCGCACCCAGCGCGTTGCGCCTTTGACTTCATACCCAATCAAAGGGAGCGCGAGCATAATCAAGACTGACCCGATGAGGGTCAAAACTGCAATTCTGCGCGCATTGATGGCATCGAATAATGACACGAGAAACATGCCAAAGACGCCCATGGCGACAAAAATCATATGTTTATAAAGGAAATAGAATGAGTTGTCATAATCAAGCCGTGCCGCCGCAGCCGGGCTAGACGCCATAGACAAGATCAACCCGGCCCCGAGCAGGCAGACGATAATCGACAATGTAACCTGATCGACACTTCGCCACCACTCACCGATTAAAGTGCGGCGCGAGCGCGAGGTAATGAGTCTGGGAAGCGCGCCAATCATGCGGCCTCTTCCTCTTTTGTCGGGCGGGCTGCCGAAGGCGCTTCGATCCCCATCAGCTTTTGCGCCTGCGCGCGAAAGGCATCTCCTCGGATTTCGAAATTCTTGAACTGATCGAAACTGGCGCAAGCCGGAGACAACAAGACGATCGGATTTTTATCCCCTGACTCAAGCGCATCTTTTGTCGCGCAAAGCAGAGCCATTTCTAACGTCTTCTTGTTTTGATGCGGGGTTTTGGAGGCTTGAAGCGTTTCGGCAAAATCCTCTGCGGCATCCCCGATCAAATAGGCCGCGCGAACATGTCCAAATAAGTCCTTTAGCGGAGAAATTCCGCCCTCTTTCGGAACGCCGCCCGCGATCCAGTAAATGTTCTTATAGCTGGCAAGAGCCTGCCGCGCCGCGTCCGCATTTGTGGCTTTACTGTCATTGACGAAACGCACATTGCGAAGCGAGCCGACAGACTCCATGCGATGCGCCAGCCCAGGGAAGGACAAAATGGCGTCGCCGATTTCTTTGGGGTCGAGACCAAGGCTGCTGACAGCTGCAAACGCTGCCGCTGCGTTCTGCCAATTGTGACGCCCTTCGAGCGCCGCAGCCTCTTTCATATTACAAATTTGAACCGATTTTTTGGACAGGTTCGAAAATAATTTTCCGCCCAAAACACTGACCCCGTGACCGGCCGCACGGCGGGCACTTATGGGGATAATATTGCGACCGTTTCTGACCTTGAGCTTTGTGCAGAGCGCTTTTCCATAAACATCATCTACGCCAACGATCACGGCATCATCTGTCGTTTGATTTGCAAAAACCGCTTGCTTGGCGAGGCCATAGCTTTCTAGTGACCCATGGCGATCCAAATGATCCGGCGACAGGTTCAGGAAGACCGCTGCATTGGCGCGCAGAGACTGGGTGCGTTCTAACTGATAGCTGGACAGTTCGATGACGTAATATGTGCCTTTGTGCATGCGATCCAAGTCAAGCACGCCGCGTCCAATATTGCCGCCAATTTGGGCGTCCTTGCCGCATTCCGTCAATATGTGCCCAATTAAGGATGTCGTCGTAGATTTCCCGTTCGTGCCCGTGATGGCGATAATTCTTGGCCGTGCCCGCTCGGGTTTGGCCGCGACTTCCCGGGCCAGAATTTCAATATCGCAAATAATGGGTACCCCTGCGGCAGTGGCAGCTTCGGCGGACCAATGCGGCTTTGGTAAATGGTGCGGGACACCGGGCGACAATACAAATTCATCAATTTTGGACCAATCCGCCTTTTTGAGATTTTTTATCGGGACACCTTTTTGCTGGGCCGCCTCGCGGCTCCCCGCGTTATCATCCCACGCCAAGACGGTAGCACCGCCCGCAACGAGAGAAAGTGCAGCAGACACACCTGTCCGCCCAAGTCCGAAGACAGCGACCGTTTGGCCGCGGAATGTCTCAGCTTTGATCAACGAAGTTTCAACGTGGAAAGTCCGATCAGCGCGAGGACAATCGCAATAATCCAGAAACGAATAACAATGGTCGGCTCCTGCCAACCTTTCTTCTCAAAATGATGATGGATGGGTGCCATCCGGAACACACGTTTCCCGGTCAGTTTGAAAGACGCGACCTGCACGATGACGGACACAGCCTCCAAAACGAATAAGCCGCCGATAATCGCCAAGACGATTTCATGCTTAATGGCCACAGCCGTAACACCCAAGGCGCCGCCCAAGGCAAGGGAGCCTGTATCGCCCATAAAGACCATGGCCGGCGGAGCATTATACCAAAGAAATCCCAGAGACGCACCAATGATAGCGCCTAAGAATATTGTGACCTCCGCGCTGCCAGGCACATGGGGAACACCTAAATAGCTTGAGAAAATCGCATTGCCGACAAGATAGGCAATGAAAGACAAGCTCATGCAGGCGATCATAACCGGAACAATTGCGAGACCGTCCAAGCCGTCTGTTAAATTCACGGCGTTGCCCGTTCCGACAATAACGAGCGCACCGAAGGGTATAAAAAAGACGCCAAGATTGATTGTGAAATTTTTGAGCAAAGGAATAGCGAGTCCGGTAGCGAAATCGCCCTCTTGCGGAAAAGCTGTGGTCAGAATCCAGACTGCGATGACGGCAATTATAAATTCACAAAGTAAGCGGAGTTTACCCGAAAACCCTTTATGGGATTGACGGGAGACTTTGAGATAATCATCATAAAACCCAATCGCGCCAAACCCCACTGTTACAAAGAATATCGTCCAGAGAAACGGGCTGTGTAGATCTGCCCAAAGCAGAGTTGAAATCACAACTGCCAGCAAGATCATCAACCCGCCCATTGTCGGCGTTCCCGCCTTTTGTATGATATGGCTTTCGGGGCCATCTTCGCGGATGGGCTGACCCTTGCCTTGACGTGCGCGCAACGCGTTGATCATTTTCTCACCAAAGATGAAAAAGATGATGAGAGACGTCATCAACGCTCCGCCAACACGGAAGGTGATATAATTAAACAGGTTAAAGAGCTGAAACTCATCCCCTAACGGCCCAAGCCATTCATACAGCATGTGCGCCCTCCCCTTTGAGTTGCTCTGCAACTTTCCCAACGCCCGATGCATTGGACCCCTTAATCAGAACAATATCTCCCTCGCGGAGTTCGCCTTTCAGTTTGGTTAACAAAGTCTGAGGTTTTGACGACCAGCCTGCGCGCATGGGCTGCGGCAAGGCCCCCATTAACATGCGCATACATTCGCCCGCCATGAAGACGCGCTCGAACCCGGCCTCAACCAAAGGCTCAGCTAAACTTCGGTGAAACGCGAGTTCATCTGCGCCAAGTTCATACATATCACCCAAGAGCGCGAGCTTTCGCCCGGGCCGTAGAGAGGCGGCTGAAAATGCCGCCCGCATGGATGTCGGATTTGCGTTATAACTTTCGTCAATCAAGGTGACGGACTTGCCGTCGATTGAAAGAGCGTGAGTATCGCCTCTACCGGGAGCGGGAACGATATCAGCCAAGGAGATTGCAGCTTTTTCCAAATCCAAATCCGCAGCGTAAGCGACTGCCAAACACGCCGCCGCATTCATAAACCAATGCTCACCGGGAATATTAAGGATCACGTCAATGTTTGCTGAGCCGATACGGCAAGTCAGATTACCGCCGTCGGCGCGCATTTCAGAGCGGGAGATAAACACATTATCGGATTCGGAATGCCCGAAACTTATCACCTTCAAATCCGCAGCATCCGCTCTCTTGCGAATGCGCGGCGTATGGTCATTATCACCATTCAAGATCAAGAGGCTGCCCGCGTCCATCCCGTCAATTATTTCGGCTTTCGCATCCGCAATACCTTCGACATTTTCGAAATGCGCGAGATGCGCGCCGACCACATTGTTGATGATAGCAATTTGCGGTTTCGCGAGTTTGGAAAGGGCGGACATTTCGCCTGCATGGTTCATGCCCATCTCCAAAACAGCAAACTTTGCACTCTCAGGAATAGTTGCGAGCGTTATTGGCACACCGAAGTGATTATTGAATGATTTTATAGACTTGTGCGTTTCTCCGAAAGTAGACAACATAACGTGCAGTGCATCTTTAACCGAGGTTTTTCCGACGCTTCCCGTCACGCCAATTCTCAGAGCTTTGCGATTACTCCGCGCATAGACACCTAAATCCTCCAACGCCTTTGCGCTGTCGTCAGTCGTAACCGCAGCCGTGTTTTCCGGCGCAGTTACGCACAACACCCCGCCTGCTCCCGCCTCTATCGCGGCAGGGATGAAATCATGACCATCGCGCGCATCTTTAAGGGCGACAAACAAATCGCCCTTTTGAAGGCTGCGCGTATCAATCGACAAACCTGTGACCTCAAATTCGGAGGTGGCCTGCCCGCTAGTTGCCTCAGCAATTTCTTTTGAGGTCCACAACGTCATGAGAGTAATTCACGCGCAACGTCAACGTCAGAAAACGGAATAACTGACGTGCCAACGATCTGCCCCTGCTCGTGACCTTTGCCGGCGATAACGAGACAATCTTTTGGTCCGAGACGACGAATACCTTCCGCAATCGCCAAGGCGCGATCGCCAATCTCGGTGGCGTCAGGACAGCCTTTCAAAACAGCTTTGCGGATCAGCGTTGCATCTTCCGTGCGCGGGTTGTCATCGGTGACAATCACTTGGTCGGCGAGCTTGGCCGCAACAGCTCCCATTTTCGCGCGCTTATCCGGATCGCGGTCTCCCCCACAGCCAAATACAATGATGATATCGCCCGCCGTATGCGGCCGAACAGACCGGAGTAATTTATCCAAACCATCTTCGGTATGGGCAAAATCGACATAGACAGGCGCACCGTCTTTAATTCCCGCCAATTCTAAACGGCCCGCTACGCCTTTTAAATGCCCGAGTGCTCCAACAGCCTTCGCTTCGTTGACACCCGTTTTCATCGCAAGACCCAGCGCTGCGACCGCATTCAGAACTTGGAACTCCCCGGCAAGCGGAAGGTTAACCTTATGCCGCATATCATTGACCACGAGAGTCAGCTTTTGCCCGGCCGCATGCGGCATAACCTCATCAATGCGTATATCCTTGCCTGTCCATCCGACTTGCAACACGTCCTGACCCAATCCTTCACAGACCTCGACGAGATGCTGACCGTATTTGTCATTCGTATTGATGACTACGGGCGCGCCGCGCGGCGTTAGGTCAATAAATAACCGCGCCTTAGCGGTGAAGTAATCCTGCAAATTCGGATGATAATCAAAATGATCTTGCGTAAGATTTGAAAACCCCGACGCCGTTACGTTGACAGCATCCATACGATATTGCTTGAGCCCGTGTGAGCTGGCCTCCATCGCGACATGAGTCACGCCCTCTGCCGCTAATTCCGAGAGCGTTTGATGTAGAGCCAATGCATCCGGGGTTGTATGCGTCATCGGCTTATATCCGGATGACGACGTGACCCCCAATGTTCCAAAACACGCGGAGTTAAATCCGGCAAAGGCCCAAATCTGACGGAGAAAATCTACGGTCGAAGATTTGCCATTTGTCCCTGTCATCGCCACAACGGTTTTTGGTTGACCGGGATAAAGTTTTGCGGCCGTTTGTGCATAAACGAGCCTTGGCTTAGGCACGGAAATGATTGGAACGTTGGCCCTGACCCCCTCAACGCTCAAAATTGCCACAGCGCCATTTTCAACAGCTTGCGGGATAAAATCACGACCATCCATGGCTGTGCCGGGCAGAGCCGCAAAGACCATTCCGGGTTTGATTTGACGACTATCGGCGCTGAGCCCTGTGACTCGGGCATCATTATCGAGCTCGAACAAGCTGCGCAGGGTGTGATTTATCATGGCGTCACCGCGCGTTCCGCTTGCGCATATTGAGAGCTGTCCCGCGCGCCCGGTAAAATTGGGCCTATGCGCCGAATGACCTGCCCCGCAACCGGGGCAGCGTTCCAACCCGCCGTCGCATATCCATAAGTTCCTTCGATCGCTTTGGGCTCATCCAGCGTTACGATCATCGCGTAACGCGGGTCAGAATGCGGGAAGGCTGCGACAAAACTGGTGACAAGACGTTTCTCATCATAGCCGCCTGTTGCAGAAGGTTTCTCGGCTGTCCCCGTCTTTCCCATCACGCCATAGCCCGGGATATTTGCCTTGCGTCCCGTGCCATCCGTCACAACAAAGCGCATCATATCCACCATGTCTTGCGAGACTTCGGAGCGGAAAACACGGCGTCCGACTGCAGGTGATGCGACAGAATGCTTCCGCACGGTCGGCGTTACATAGACGCCGTCATTCAGCATTCCGCCTATCGCTGCCGTGAGAGCCAAAGGCGTGACAGATAATCCATGCCCATAAGAGACAGTCACCGTCGCCATTTCGCCCCAACGCCTTTGCACTTGTGGTTTTGCACTCTCGAATAATTCATAGTCAACGCGGGTTAAAAGACCCAAACCGCGCAGATGATGCTGCTGACGCTCCGCACCAATGCGTTGCGCGATCATTGCTGTGCCGCGGTTCGAGCTCTCACCCAAAACACCTATCATATTGAGCGGCACATCTGACGGGTGATCATCGCGAATAAATTTATTGCGCACTTTGTAAGGCTTTTGCACTTGAAACAACTCCGTCTGGTTGGCCACACCATCTTCTAAAGCCATCGCCATGGTCAGCGGTTTGAACACACTGCCCAAGTCGTAAGTCGACATTGCGGCATGATTAAAGAGAGTTTCAGGCGATGTTGTGTCAGGCTGGTTCGGATTGAAATTCGGAACAGACGCCATGGCGATAATCTCGCCCGTGCGAATATCCATCACCACGCCATTCGCGTCCAAGGCATCAAACTTCTCACGCGCCTTCGCGAGCTCATCCGTCAACGCGAACTGAACCCGCAAATCCATAGATAGTGAAATAGAGGGCGCGTTGTCAGCCGTTAAATCCTTGTCAAACGCCCGCTCTGCTCCCGCAGCGCCCTGCATATCGACATTGGTGAATCCTACCATATGGGAGGCTAAATTCTCGCGCGGATAGACCCGCTTTGGTTCCTTGCGAAAAGCTAGCCCAGGAAGACCTAAATCAAAAACCGCCTGCCGCTCTTTCGGCGTGAGCCCTCGCTCCAACCAAACAAAGCTGCGATCTATTTCGAGTTTCTTTTGCAGTTTTTCACGGCTCAAATGCGGACGCAGCCTGACCAGCTCACGCGCCGTCCCGTTAGGGTTCCAAACTCTTCGCGGCTCAGCGTAGAGAGAGAAGGTCTCCAACGTCGTCGCCAATAGTTCGCCATTACGGTCCGTCAAATCAGCGCGGGTTATTTTTAGCGCTTGTGGCAAATTTCGCTGATGATCGTCCGATGAGAAAAGCGAAATTTCAGCCAAGCGTACTATGGCGATTAACAACATAAAGATAAACGCGACGACGCCGATCCGAATACGGATGCGCCCTTCCGCGACCGTGCGATATTCTTCGTCCGCCAAAGTGAGCATGCTTTGATCTTGGAAAGTGTGAGACACGGTCACTTACCTTCCTCCGCCTTCAACGGAAATAAGACTTCGATGTCCAGCGTCAGACCTTCATGATCCGGTAAGATAGGCGTTAGCTTCAAGTGCGTCTCATTCAATTCCGACAAGCGGGTTGGACTTTCCAAATAAGCCAACTCAGCGCGGAGCACGCGAATAGCCGCCTCTTCCGCCGAAACGGCTTTCGACAATTCTCTAACATCGCGCTTTGCAGATTGC
>Ga0209187_1001154_pt1 | contig 33741 bp, 24 predicted proteins | sample BantaG_FD_187430 | JGI IMG/M metagenome (GOLD analysis project Ga0209187, IMG submission 187430) | Marine algal microbial communities from Bantry Bay, Ireland - BantryBay_4 metaG (SPAdes) (version 2) | ecosystem: Host-associated > Algae > Red algae > Unclassified | place: Bantry Bay, Ireland...
GGCAATTGTCAATGGAATGAGCAGCTGAAGCATATTCATATCTAAGCCAATAGCTACACCAGCTGCCATAGGAGCAAATATAGTAATGAGAGCTACATTACTCATCAGTTCAGTCATGAATAGAAGTATAGTAATCAAGATCGCACATAAAATCAGCACACTGAAGGTATGGAATTGACTCACCGTGTCTCCGATCAAATCAATGATCCCGGCAGAGGATAAACCATTAGCCAGGGCAAGCCCTCCTCCAAAGAGAATGATAATACCCCAAGGCAAATTTTTAGTATCCTCCCATTTGAAAATCAACTCATTTTTTAGGGTGATGCAGAAGCAAGAGAATGCAGCCAAGAGGCCTATAGTCGTATCCTTAATATCGAGACTTGGTATCCATTGGTTTAAAGAGTTCTTCATTATCCACAGAAAGATCGCCACCGAAAATATTCCAAGGATGATCTTTTCAGAAGTCTTCATGGAGCCTAACTTTGCAATCTCATTAGCGATGATTTGATCTGACTTTTCGATATCTCCCAATTGATTCGGGTACATCAATTGAGTCAAGATTAAATAAATAAAAGTGAGCATGATACACGTGAAAGGAATCCCCATCATCATCCACTCTATAAAAGATATACTATAGCCATATTCACTTTCCATAAATCCTGCGAGGACTAAATTAGGTGGGGTTCCGATGATGGTAGCTACCCCACCGACATTCGCTGCGTAAGCGATGCCTAGCATCAAACTGAGGGCAAAATTTTTATCCTGATCCGTAAAGCCATCTGCATCTTCTTTCAGTAAATGCAAGACTGAATATGCAATAGGCAGCATCACAACTGTAGTCGCCGTATTGCTAATCCACATACTTAAGAAAGCTGTCGCTATTAAAAATCCAAGAACCACTCGGTCTGGCTGTGTACCTGTGGCTTTTATAATGTTGAGTGCGATTCTTTTGTGAAGATCCACCTTTTCTAGGGCAAGTGCCATGATGAAGCCACCGAAAAATAGAAACACCACAGGATGACCATAATAAGTGGATACCTCAGAGATCGGCATGATCCCAAGCAAGGGAAAGAAGGTCAATGGAATGAGGGCTGTGACAGAAATAGACACTGTTTCTGTGATCCACCACAATATCATCCATAGTGCTACACCGATCACTTTATCCGCCGCTGGGCTGATAAATTCCCATGGATTCACTTGAAAGAACAAGCAGATAAGGGGACCGAGTATCAGGATGATGTTTCTATTCATAGCGTAGTATCTTCGAATACCACAATATCAGAAGATAATCGTGAATTTTGTTGAAGCAACTTAATATATTGTTAAAATTGAAATAAATTTGCCGCCTTCCCGTATCATAGTGCTTAATACTATTTGAAATTTTAAGAAAATCAGTTGAAGAATATTCTAGTTACCTTTATTGATGCATTCTACTTCCTTTTCAAAGGATTTATGCCCCTCAAGACTTATCGTTACGCCGTGTGCGGTGGTGGTAATCTGGTGCTTGACCTTGTCCTCTATGCGATCTTTTACAATTTCATTTTCCAAAAGCATAATATAGATCTAAGCTTAATTACTTTTAGCCCACATATCGCTTCTTTATTCATTGTCTTTCCGATCACCTTTTTCACAGGCTTCCTACTCAATAAGTATATTGCTTTTGAGGATTCAAATATCAAGGGCTCTACTCAATTAGTTAGATATTGGCTCGTGGCGATTGGCGCGATGATCATTAGCTACTTTTGCATGAAGCTCTTTGTAGAGGTGTTGGGTATCTATCCTACTCCTTCAAAGGCGATCACGATTGCGATCACGGTGGTGTATAGTTATATCCTGCAGAGTACGTACAGTTTTAAAACCGTTAAAAAATAATTGTGGAGTATGGATTATGAGTTATGGATTTTTAGGATTAGCTGCTCTCACATGTTTGCAAAAGCGTTTCCCGCCTCTATGAGTCGGACAGGCGTTAAACCCCAAAGAACCTTAGCCAAGCTGACTTGCTCAAGCTTGTCCAGCTCATAGAGATGGGATACCTTAGGTTTTTCTTAGGTGGTTCGTACACGGTAGAGAAGCTTTGGTATCTAAGGTGGTTTCGCCAGCGAAAGAGATGCAATTCATAATTCATAATCCATAACTCATAATTCATAATTCCTTCCCTTCCCCTACTGTACAATCCTTAAACCAAACTTCCACATAATCCCCATTCGCATACTGCTTAGCGATGTCACCACCGTAGGTCTCCGCCTCAGAGCACCAAACATTATTACTAGCGAAAGGCTTTCCATTAGTCTGATTGTATGCACCTTGCTTGAAGTACATTTTCTCGTTAGAATAAGCTTCGCCACGCTCTACCCCATCACGACCGATCGGTAGAAATAACTTTTTGGTTTGCTCTGGCATGTCTGCAAGCGTTCCATAATCTGTCATTACCAGGTTCTTGGTGAAGGTTTTGGTAGGATGTCCATCGCTCTTAAAAGTAAGATACATATTGCCATCATAGACATTGATCTCGTAGCTAAATTCCTCTCCAAGCTTTATTCCTTCCTTTGGTTCAGCAGGGTACTTGTCTGGTGCACTTCCTACAACAGCCATATCGTAACCCCAAATAGGTAAGGAGTAATCCCATCGCTTATCATTCTTTCCTTTCGTATTGATTTCATAATTCCAAAAAACAGATCCCTTTTCGTGACCTGGAAATTTCTTGTAAAATATTTTGATAGGTTCATTCTCATGACCTTCTCCACTGTGAATCTGACCTACGACGACAGAATAAGAAGCCGCTGCTCTTGCATCGCCAGAAGTAGATACATGCTTCACTTGGAGCGTACCCGTCAGGTTTCCTCCCGTCTCAGGTACCCACTCTCTTTTCTCATGAAGTTCTGTTCTGGTATTGCTAGAATTCTTTGAAGTCACACCAGCGTTAGGCGTTTTATACACGACCCATTCTGTTCCTCTTTCTTTCGCTGTATAAAAGAATTTTTCATCTTGATAGTTGACTAAGTTATTTTCATTAGTACCATCGCCCAGCAAAATTTTGAATTTGTCCATGAAGGGTATTACGTCACTTGGATAAACTAATTTTTTAGTTGTGGCTTGTGTAGTCACGACTTCTGTTTCACTTTTTTTGGTGGTGGTATCTCCACATGCAGTCGCAAATGTGAATAGGCAAAGCAGTATAAACAAACTACTGGCAGGATTTATCTTGGATCTCATTATAAAAAATTTTGATATTTATAATAGTCAAAGAAAGATGTAAGTTTATCGATCATAATGACATAGTCACAATGTAAATTTTATTTCATCATTTTCTGAATGTAACATCACATATATACTCAATATTTTAAGCATCATGCCACAGTTTCTGGATAGTATTCAAGTCTTTCTTCATAGCATCGTACACAACTTGCTGATCAACTGTGATTTTAGATTTTCCTTTTTCAGCTCCTCCGAGTGGATATTCTAAGTTTAAACTTATTGGAACATTAATTTTATACTTTTTTAATAGTTTAAAATAAGCATCAAAATCTACCATTCCTTCTCCGATGGGCACATTCGCTATTTTATAATGACCGTCAACTTCTCGCCAAACAAAATCTTTTAGAACAATAGTTTTCATTTGATCCTTGAGTAGCTTGACGCCATTTGGCCAAGAACGCCCACCTTCTGCCACCGCATGACGGATATCATATTGTGTTCCAAAATATTTAGGATTTACTTTCTCCAAGATCTCTCTGACTTCCCATACTGAGGCACCGATTTTCAAGCCAGAGTGGTTTTGATAGCAACCTACTATATCGAGCTTTTTGTTCATCTTACCCAGTCTCCATACTAGATCTTTATAGAATTCTAGTGAGGCCTCCATCGACTCTTCTGGTCTATAAGGGAACCAATTGGTACGATAATACTTCACCCCATGATCAGCTGCTACGGATACTACATCTTGATCCACAACGTCTCTAACATCATCAACCGCGGTAGTAATCATATCGCAGCGTAGGCCAGCATTTTTTATTTCTCTAATGGCAATAGGTAGATCGCGAGCTACATTTTCTGGTAGAATATGACCCTTAGGGCGGACAGTGAGATCAAGACCTGCGAAGCCTATTTCTTTCGCTTTAGCTGCAGCATCCGACCAAGATAAAAACTGTAAGTGCTTAGAAAATAAATGAATCTCTAGCGAATCAGAATCGTCTTCTGCCAGTAATTTGGGTATTGGCCATGATACTAAAGGAGCTCCAATGGCTGCCATTCCTACATTCTTTACAAAATCTCTTCTCGTTTTATCCATCTTACATCTACTTACTTTTAACAATGGGCAACTCTATCATCACTATAAACTAAGGTAGCAGTTTCCATAAAATTCTATAGACCTAAGTTTTCATATTACCCTCTTCAATACACATTTAATGTAGTGAATCATCTGCAAGATATTTGAACTTCCCGAAGAATTAAAAATATTGGTCGATTATATAACAAAGTATGTTCTTGCTTTAATTTTATTATACTTTCTATTTGGGCGTGCCCCCGAGATAGGGTTCGGGGTCAGGCCTTCCATGACCAGGTCCTGCACCTCCCCGCTGGTACGGTTTGGACTGGCACAAGCCAGTTCAGCTAGGCTTACCCGCTTTGCGCCATCATTCCAGTCCTTCACGCGGCTCGCGCCCAAGCCCTAAATTTTTGATATGCATACTTAACAATTCATTAATTTTAGGATTAAGAATGTTTCATTATCTGTTTTACTCCCAATAAAATATCGACATCAGGGCTATTTGAATAATCTTTAAGTATTCATAAAAAAACATTTGCATTATAAGATGCCGTCAAACAAGCTCAATTCCATTGTATTAATTCAAAAAATACAAAAATCCCTTGCATATTATCGATTGATTGTTTGCCCGTTAGAAAGCAGGTTTACCTAAGCTAAAAAATGAACAATTAGCAAAACTAAAATCAAAATCCAATGCTATGATTCCTAGTAGCGAGTTGTATTGAAGGCCATAGCCAATAGCTCATCATTCTATGAGAACCGTGAAACATTTTATAACATATTCACAATGAGAAGTTTTTATCTTATTTATATTTGATCAAATCTGCTTTAATCAAAATAATTCCCTAATTTATATCTGATTTATATCTCTGACAATCAAAGCGCATTTGTTATGCTAAATTTTTGAGATATATTAATATTATGAATACAGATGAATAGCTCCTGTATTAAGTATAAACTCCATATTAAAAGAACCTAAAGTACCATCAATAATACGATGCGTATCATTTGGGTATTGAAATAAAATATATGAAAGAAGATTTTGTATTATATAAAGGGAACAGCAATAAACCTATAATTGTAAATAAAGACTCTAACAAGAATTTATTTCAAAGATGTCAAGATATCTATTATCATAAATTAGATATCAAATATTCGTATAAAGAAAAGTGGCACCAGAAACTAAGCAGAAAATTTTTTGCAAACAAGGATGAAGAACCTGAATTTTTATTCCTACATATTCCTAAGACAGGTGGTATAAGCTTTAAATTTAATGTCATATATAATCCACATTTGACAAAAAAAATAGCCATCTATCACAAAATTAATAACCCCCCAATTAATGTTTCAGAGCTAGACATTTTTAAAATAAATATGAAAATGTTTACATTAATTAGGAAACCAGTAAATACAGTTATATCAGCTTATTATCATTTCAACCATATTTTTAATTTGAGTTTTATAGATTTTTGTCATCAAGTTACGGACATGCAAACTAAATTTCTTCTCGGATACGATATCAATTCAGACTACAAAGTAAATAAAGATGACTTCGAAAAGATTAAAACTTTAATCGATGAAAAAAAATTAGTCATTGGAATTTATGGAACTGAAAAAATAAATGATGTTTATGACCTATTAGACCTACCTCTTGATAAAGTAGATAATTACGTTATGAATAAGAAAGTAGGCATTAACTACAAGAAGCAAGATATATCAATAGATAAAAAGAATTACATAAGTAGAATAAACGTTTATGATAATTTACTTTATGAATATGTTTTAAATTCTTAGGCATAGTTTCGATGTAATTTTTATAACCCTGTTGGTGATCTCATTTTATAGGAGCCACCAATCCATACTTTCAAACATAAAGCGGTGGAAAATTAGTCTATATCATTATTCCCTTTTACCAATGTAGGAGTAAATCTCGTCGGCCTAATATAGACGGTAAAATCCATGTTCCTATCATAGGAAATTTACTTTCTTGTTTTGAATTTTGTTCCTCTCCTTTACAATAAAATACAATATAGGATTTTTGTGCCAAAACAGAGGTTTGCGTTAATTGCATTTGCAAACTTGGCTCAAGGTTTTTGCAATGCCTAGCAATATACTTTTGCATCACAGTCTGTAATTCGGTATTTGAAATTTCAAATGTCGAATCTGGCGGGTAGCACGGGTGTTCAGTGTTAGGAAACGTGGAATACAACTGATCCTTTTTATCAGTATTAACTTGAAGGGTGTTCAATGCATCGAAAGCGGCTTGTTGATCTTTGCTCAATTTTTCAACTTTGGGTTGGAAGTCACTTAGGGAATATAATTCTCTTGCTGGTTTTATAGGCGTTGGAGCGTTTGTGCAAGAAATGGTTACATATAGATGTAGGAAAATTAAGATTAAATTTCTCATTGTCCTAAAGGTAGAAAAAGTTCTATGGATTGATTGAAAACTTAATTTCTACTGCAAATAATTTAGCAGATCTTTTTGTGTTTCCTCTTTTTCTAGATGCCAGCTGCTGTACGGGAGAAAGAAAATAGGGACGTCGACTCGACTTAATATTCTAAGGTCTTCTAGTGAGAATTGATCCTCGTATTCACCTGGATATCCGATCAAATCTATGCAGTAGAATTTACCTGCGTGCAGTACTACCATATCCATCAGAATACCAGACACCATGGTAGATTGTTTGATCAATTCAAAACCAACGGCGTCAAGAAATTCGTATACTTCGTTGAAAAATGAATCATAGATCACGCTTTGGCTCTCATCTATAAAAGGGCTTGTATTAAATTCTAAATACTCCTTCAAAAGTGATCGAGTCGGAAGTGTAGATGACCGAACAGAAATAAAAACAATCTGTCGATTTCTCGCTCTTGTGATTAAGACATTAAATACATCCTCTCGGTTTAAATAGTTGATCGAGGCAGGATGCGCCTCTTGGTCAATACAAAATGAAATCAGCATGATATCCCGCTCTTCGCCTTGAAAATGGAAGGGCGTTCCGACCAAGATGTCATGTCTCTTGATTTGATCAAATGGTATAGCCTCTGAAAGCTTCTTTTTGAGTTGTTTAACTTGATCTGTAAAAGGACTAGAAATGCCTATACTGGATATAATACTGCCATTTGATTGAGCCTGTTCTTTAATTATAGTCTTCAAAGTTTCTATAAGCCGTTGTATTTCGACTTTGTTTACACCCTTAGCATCTCTACTACCATTTGTTGGTATTATTTGCAATGCGTTTTGCTTGTCTGCAATAGGGTTAGACCTGATGAGCTTCAATTGACTATCATAAAATTTATGATTTGAAAATTGGATCAATTCTGTCTTACTACGAAAATGCTCATCCAAATAAGTGGTCTGATCTGGATTTACTAAGATGATATTTGTCCAATCTATCAAGCTCTCACTTCTATAATCAGCTACTTTAATCGATACTGAATTGTCACGCATCAATTCAAATTGTTTCTTTGTAGATAGAAACGAAATATGCCTTAATTGATGTGGGTCACCTACTACTATCATTCGTTTTGCGCGATAGATAGTTGGGATGGCAGATGCTAGATCACATTGAGATGCCTCATCAAAAATCACGATATCGAATAAACCGTTGACTAAGGGTAGGCATTTAGAAATCTCTTTCGTAGTCGATGTCCAGAGAGGCAATGCTTTCAATACAAGTTCATAATCTACCTGTTTGATCTTCTCATCTAGACTTGTTAAATTACTTTCTTTTAGTGCTTCGTTTAGTTTTAAAAATTCCTTTTGCTTTTTCTGCACTAAGGTGTTTAGCTCATACTGAATCTTACCTTTTATATACTTCTTGACAAGTCTAGCCTTTTCTTTTCTAAGCTCTTTTAGTCGATTATTCAGAGTCCAAATAGGCTCTGTCTTTCTTTTCTTATATTGATACCATTTATCTATGAAGATTGAGAAGAAATTATCTTGATGCTGGGCATAAAAATCGCCCCATTGATATTCATTATTCCCAACATCTAATATATTATCTTCAATGCCTTTTATCTGACTAATAATTTTACTTATCCTCTTGGCGAGCGATTTAGGATTTGTAAGTCGATTTGAATCAATTTTAATCGCCTTATTCAATCTAGAAATCACGCTCCTTTTGTAGACTTGATTATAGGCTTTGATAATAGTTCTCTTGATCCCAAATTGTTTTTCTATGATATTTGATATGACGCGACTGGCTTGAACATTCCTCGTGACTATTAATACAGATTCGTTGTTTGAGATCGCGTCAATAGCTAAGGCCGAAATTGTATAAGACTTGCCAGTACCTGGTGGGCCTATAATTTGTGTGATCGGATAAGCGTCAGCTCCATAGAATGCAGATTCTTGGTTCTCACTCAGTGTCGTTGGGAGATAGATATCTCTTTTACTCAATTTTTGCTGATCAAAGACATCGAATCGAAAAAGATGCTTTAATAGTTTTGAATTTGTTTTTTTGGCTGACAGTTGATTGAGTTCATTAAGAATTCCTAAAGATCCTTGAGGCTTTTTAAAAATCCCACACATAAGGCCAGGGTAAATTTTTAAAGCATTATCACTTGTTTTGATAGTGCCCTTATAATACGTCCTGTAGTTAAAATCAAGATTTTCAAGATAAGACAGGTCATTTATGTCCCATGCTGGAAATCGTTTTTCAAAAAAGGTTTTTAGCTGTATATGATTTTCAAAACCAAAAGGATTTTCTGGAGCTTCTTTAGAAAGTAAATTGAATTTGATATCTAGAGTATCATCATTACTATTTGCTAAGTCTATAAAGTCTGGGTTGAAAAAGGTGTCTTTGACAGATATGAAATATACATCATCGTTAAGAATTAAGTCGAGTTCATGTATATATAGTGGACATAATGCTTCTTTAGTTTTTCCTAAGGTATTCTGAATCCCTTTTACGAAAACGGTTCCCGCATATAGTACTTTCTCTTTTGCATTTAAAAATAAAATACGTTCCACTTCTCTGCCCCATTTACTATTTATGGGGACCCCACTGAAACTCTGATGAAATAGCTCGTTTGTTTCTGGAATGAATCTCTTCTCACATTGACTCGATACAAAGTTTCGAATGCGTACTCCCTTCAAGTCTGTTTGGTAACAGTCTCGGTAGAATTTGATGATGTTTTGGAGTGTGGACAAATGGGCTTTGGTAGATTATTATAAAATCATTTATTGCGTAATGTGTCAACTTTTGATTGAATAGTCTCTTTGTGTTTTTTCAAACTTCCATCTACCAGTGAAGTGATTTCCTTTTCAGTTAAATTCTCTCCGTATAGTTTCTCAATAACTACATCAGAATCATTTTCAACAATGTATTTAGTAAATTCAAATAAAAACTTAATTGTGGATTGATGTTTGAATTCATCAAAACCTACTTGGTTAAATGAATCATATTTATATCTAAGTAGCATATTTTTGGTTTCATCACTTATTCGACTTCTTATTAATGTTTTATGTTTTTTACTGGTGCCATTCTTAGAACTGTCAAAACATATTGTATAATTTGTTTCAAAATAAAATCTATCCATTAATTTACATCTCTCATAAAACATATTTGAACATCGAAAAATTGATCCGTCGTATAATTCATGTAAAATATCTCTGTCCTTAGTAAACTTTATAGGCTTCCCTACAGCATTCACAGACTGCTCAAGCAATGCAATTTCTTTTTCAAATTCTTCATCCTCTTCAATGGGCTCTCCTTTGGCTCCGCTAATCATTATCTCTAATGATTGCTTAAGGTTATTTCCAATGTATTCGATAAAAGGTTGCAGCAATCCAGCGTCAGCTTGTCTTAGGGCTGCAAAGTAATTCAGTTTGTCTTCAGTCTTTATAATAACTGGAGGGTACCCAAATCTTAGTAAAATAAAATTCATGAGAATTCTTGCCGTCCTTCCATTGCCATCATCAAAAGGGTGAATTCTAATATATCTATAATGAAATTCCGAGGCTACTAGTATTGGATCAATTTCTCTTTGTGTCGACTTTTTATTGTACCAGAGAATCAACTCATTCATTAAAATAGGTGTTTCCGCAGGGCTAGCAAAACGGAATATCTCACCAGTTTTAGTTTTAACATGATTGGATTCTGTTTTATATTCACCAACTCTTACTGTTTTTTTTGTTGGTTGACCTTCTGGGGTTATGGCGTCTACTTTATACGATTCTTTAAGTATCAACTTATGTAGTTCTCTGATAAAACTTTCATTCAAAGGTCGTTCTTCTTTGACTATGCTAAGCACCCAGTTAACGGCATTATTATGTCCAGTTACTTCAAAGTGATCCTTTAAGGGTTTTCCTTGTGCTGTTATCCCAAATAATATAAGTGCTTTGGTCTCTCCGTAGGTCAAAGAGTTACCTTCTAGATGATTAGAATGATAGTTCCAATCCAATCTAAATTTTTGCATTATTCTCAATTCATCAGCCTTACTTAGTGGGCGTAGTGAATCTAATTTAGCCTTTAAATTTTTACATTCTTCAAATATGTTAGCCATGTTACTTTTATTATACGAAAACGTATCACAAAGGTACTTAATCCAAGCTAAAATCTTACAACTACACATCTGGCGATGCGTTTACGCAGGAAGCCCGTGAGGCAAAAGGATCGGCAGCGGCATAGGATATGTGCGGGTTGAAGCGTGGGAGAGCCCATATCCTATATAGCAGAGAGCCTGACACCAGCGCATTTTTTCATGCGCGAGGTGATCGCCCCAAAGCCTTACCTATAATCTATTCTGAAAACTAATGAATCGAAAAACAAACTATACGCTACACTGCTTACAAATGCCCTTTAGAGATATAGAGACTTGCTGTATTTGATAGCCAGACAGGGCGATATGCAGTGCCTTGTCAGGGGTCTCGCAGGTGACAGATTCGCACTGGGTACACTTAAAATGTAGGTGGTTGTGTTGGTGCTCTTCTACGCTACAGTGGTGGTCGCAGATGGCGTAAAATAATTCACTTTCGGACTGAAAAGCCTTGTGGATCACACCCTTGGACATCAGACTGTCGAGGGTGCGATACAGGGTCACACGGTCGATAGGATGCATGGCCTCCTGAATAGATAAGTATGGCATCGCGGACTCATAACTGTGCATCGCAGCAAGCAACTTCAATCTTGGCGCGGTCGCTTTCAATGCGTGATCGTGTAGCAATTGGGTTAACTGTGAATGATCCATAATGCTGAAATTTTAAAACTTGAAGTTTAAACCAACCGTGATACTACGGCCTGGTTCGTCTGAAAAATAACGCAGTCTATTGAGGTAATCTCTGTAGCTTGTATTTAATAAATTGTCGGCCTTGGCGTAGACTCTGATCTGGTATTTTGGAGTGATGATATTAGCAGAAATTTTTGCTCCTAGCAAATGATACATTGGAGGTGGCGCCACAAAATCTTGCTCAGACAAAAGATGTGTTTGCTCAAACACTACTCTGCTACTGGCCTCTAATTCTAAGCCATCTAATTTGACATTAGGTGTCAATTTGTAAGTCTTTTTGACACGGTGTAGTAGTTTAGAATAGAGGCTATTGGGTGGGATAAAAACCAGTGGAACATCTTTGGTTGTATCCTGCCCTCGGATATAACTATATCGTATGATACCCAATACCGTATTGCTAATCGTAAACTGAGTGGATAAATCTACACCATAAATATTCGCGTCCGTTTGGCTATACTCAAACACTGGAAATGCACCTCTGATAGTCAATCGCAATTCATCCTGTGGAGCAAGAAAAATATAGTCTTGAAAATGTTGAAAATAAAATAAACTACTGATGGAAAAATTATTATTCGGCACCCATTTATATTCTATTGTATTTTTGATAGATCGCTCCGTCGTCAAGCTTGGATCACCTAGTTCTATACCACTCACGCCCTGGTGCAAACCATTGCTGTAGCGCTCATTGATACCAGGAGCGCGCATCGCATAGCCGATATTAAGACTCAAGTTTTGCTTTTCTGATATGTTAAACTTGGCAGAGACTAAACCAGACAGTGTATGGAATTTATTTTCAAATCGTAGTATCTCTCTCGAAGCCGAAGTACTAATAGCCGCGACATCTTGAAATTCGTATTCGTAGCGAAGACCAAAATCTAGCTCAAACTCATCCTTTACCAAATTCAATGTCCCGAAAATCCCATTTCTCCAAGACAGATAATCGGGTATCAATGGCAAGATGCCCGTGACAGGATCATTGGTATTGTCTGTGATTGTATTTTGGAGACCTAACTTCATTGTCCAAAATTCGGACAAATCATTCGTGTACTTCGCTTCTCCATTAAAGGTGTACTGCCTCAGACTTAAAGTGGGTTTATCATCTCGATCGCCCCGTCTGACATCAAATTCTTTTCGATTATTGAGTTGCCCAGCTAGTGTAATATCCAACACTTGGTGATCTTTCAAAAAATGCTTGACTTCCCCTTTGACCAATTGATGAGAGACATCTTGTCGAGGGTTAGCAATGGCATAATTAAAAACTGGCTCTGTGAAAAAAGGCACGTCACGAATCAGCACTTCTTCTAAATCGGTCGTATTTCCGATATTAGACCCTCGCAGGATACCTAGCGTCGTATTGAAGGTACTAGCATAAAACTTAAAGAAAGTTTTTGCTTTCCACGACTTTTCTATTTGCAATGCGAGGTTGGCTTCTTCACTACCGGTATTATTCAAAAAGTAATTTGGTGCTCTGCGGTCGCCATACTTTTTGATCGTACCATTGAGCCTCCATCCGAAGGCAGATGTATACTGTTCGAGTCTGGCATTCAGCACATTTCCTCTACCATTTGATTCAAAGGCATAGTTAATTTCGCCGTGAAGATGATCTTCTTTTTCGATGGGTTTGGGCTCTACAAGAACGGCAGATCCAAGGTTTCCATACTCGATGGAACTTGCCCCTTTGAGCACCACAATTTTGTCCGCAGCATAGGGATCTATTTCGGGTGTATGGTCGTTGCCCCATTGCTGTCCACTTTGTGCGATGCCATTATTCAAGATAGTCAGCCGGTTACCATATAGACCTTGCACTACGGGTTTTGAAATACCGCTCCCATTTTTAATGAGGTGCACTCCTGATTGATTTTCTAAAAGACCTGCGAGATTAAGATTTGTATTATCTGCTATCTCTTGTCGATTCACGGACTGTCGAGCTTGATTCCTAAATTCGCCATCCTCTCCTTCGACTACCACGGCATCTAGCACATGAGGAGAGTGCTCCATGCTAATATCGATAACGGTATCTCTGAGCAGATCAATACGGATTATTTTGGCTTCGCAACCGATATGTGAAATATTGAGATGGTACTCGCCTTGGCATAGACCAGTCAATATAAAATCTCCATTGATATCTGTGACCGCACCATCAGAGACCTCCTGGATGAACACATTCACGAACTCCAGTGGAGTCCGTGATGCGTCATCAAATACTTTTCCTTTCATGCGCAGATTACATTCTTGGGCACTCATCTCGAGCCACCCAAAAATGCACAGACACGATATAATAATTAGCTTATTGGACATTCACAGTAAACATAGCTTCTACATCCGTTGAGCCACCTGCATTCGAAATATCACCACTTGACACACCTGCTGCAGATTTGTCCGGCTCATGTCTTAGTGTTATAGTCAAGATCCCATTTCCAGCAGAACTGGTCGTCAAATTGGTGACAAGACCAAGTCTATTTCCATTATCATCCGTATCGGCGTAAGTGACACTTAAACCTGAAAGAGATGATGAGAAAAACACTTGATGATCGACACTTTCCTCTTCCACTTCTTCAGTTATATCCTCGGCTGGTATTTCAGCTTCGTTTAAAAATTCTACTCGACCCACATACGACTGATTGGCTGCAAGCGTACCTCCCTGTATGATAGGGTCATCTCCACCATCACCGTCTAAGTCCCTAAAAGTAAAGACCACAGGATCTCCCCCTCCATTGGGTGACAACGTGTAAGTAAGCGTTGTGATCAATTCTTCTTCATTAGGTACTTCAGGATCGTCCTTATCGCAGGAAAGCTGGCTTAGACACATAAAAGCTACTAGTAGAAAATAAATTTGATTCTTTTTCATTGTTTTACATTTTATATTAATGATGCACAAATCTAAAAAGTTATTGCAACATTGTTGCATTTAGATTGAATTTATTTTCGATTAATTGTCTGATGCATACTATATGTCGAGAGGACGATATAGTGGAAGTAGTAATATATTTTGATATTTGTTTGGAAAATCATTAGCGATTAACTTCTCAATATCTTCTCCATCTTCCTTCCTCTAGCCAATTCATCAACCAACTTATCTAAGTATCTTGTCTGCTTTGTGAGCGGTGTGATAATTTCTTCTATACGGTAGCCGCAGATGACGCCTTTTATGAGTTCCGCATTTGGATTAAGTTTTGCTTTTTCGAAAAAGGTAGCGAAAGTGACTTTATCATCGATCAACTTTTCTATTTTCTTATCATCATAACCAGTAAGCCACTCGATGACTTCGTGCAGTTCTGCTTTCGTGCGTCCTTTTTTCTCAACCTTGTTCAGGTAATGAGGATAGACAGAGCCAAAGGTCATTTTAGCGATTCGTTCGTCGTGTTCGGGTGTGGTGGACATGGATTTTAGGTTTTATGCTAGGTGCTAGGTGCTAGGTGCTAGGTGCTAGGTGCTAGGTAAATTATTCCTAAAATTACCAAAAAATATAATAAAAGAGGAGGCAGATTAAATTGCCAGCAAACATAGTTTAGCTTCGGAGGAACGACCTATTCCACCTTAAACTGTAAGGCTACTAGGCTCTAATCATCAGCTGTACCCAGCCTCTCCTTCACAAACTGAGTCACCACATACTCTGACCAAAGCATCCCATCCCGATTATCTCCCGAAAAACCCACGTGGCCACCATACTTAGGAGCCATGAAATAAAAAATGGTTGACTCTTCAGCGATCGCATATGGGTAACACTCCTCTCCAAGGAAGGAATCATCTTGTGCTGTTAACAGCAAAGTTGGAATAGCAATTTGCGATAAAACAGGTTTGCTGCTGCAGGTCTCCCAATAGTGGGCAGCACTTTTAAAGCCATTAGCCTTGGCAGTAAACCAATGATCAAATTCATGAAAATTCTTTGCAGAAAGGAGCTGCTCGTAATCCATATCTGTCGGAAGGATTCCTTTCTTCACTTTTACTTTGTCCCTTAAGTTACTGAGAAATCTTTGATTGTAGACATAATTGTTTTTTTGGCCAATGGCTACTGCGCAGGACGTCAAATCACAGGGTACGGAAATGCCTATGGCAGCTTTTATTCTGGAATCAATACCATCTCCGATATCACCCGTGTACTTGAGAACTATATTCCCACCCAGAGAAAAACCTGAAATTACAATCTCTTGATAAGAAGGATGATCTTTGAATACATAATCGAGAACATATTGCAAATCCTCCGTCGCGCCAGAGTGATAAGTTTTGACGAGGCGATTTGTTTCCCCACTACAGCCACGTAAATTGACTCTTAGACTATCAAAACCAATCTTATGAAATGCGCCAGCCATGCCTACCATATATGGTCGATCAGCACTTCCCTCCAAACCGTGTAGTAAGATGACAAGTCGATCTCTACCCTGCTGGCTCCAGTCTAGGTCCATAAAATCTCCATCTTCTAATTCTAAGCGATAGCGGTTAGAAGGCAATAAATCTGGCTTGCGAAATAGCGCAGTGCATATCGTATTGAAATGGGAGATACGATTAAGAAAATTGGGTTGATAATCTAGCGATTTGAGATATGGCATTGATTTGTTTATTCGATCAATTCTGATTTGGGACGATGCTTATCTAACTCTAAAAAGAGTTTGATAGTTTCCATAGCAGGCGCGACATCATGTACCCGTAAGATTTTCGCACCTTGTCGGAGAGCTTCAAAATTGAGTACCGAAGTTCCATTGAGTGATTCTGTCGCCGAACTATCCAATACTTTATAGATCATCGATTTTCTGGAAAGGCCAGCCAAGATAGGCCAGTCCAACATCTTGAAAATATGCATCTTATGAAGTAGTTCGTAGTTATGCGAGATGGACTTGCCAAATCCAAAACCTGGGTCTAAGATCACATCTTTCATACCCAGTTCTACCAATTGATAAGCTTTGGCGATAAAAAAGTCGAGCACCTCTTGTGCAACATCTTCATATTGGGGATCTTTTTGCATCGTAGCTGGTGTACCTTGGATATGCATCAGCACATAAGGTATCTCTCTCATGTCTGCCACTGTCTTGAACATTTTTTCATCCATGCTTCCGCCTGAGATATCGTTGATCATCGCAGCCCCTTCTTCGACGCAAACTCTTGCTACCTCCGCTCTAAAGGTATCAATTGATAGAGTCGCTTCTTGAAATGATTTTTTGATTTCTTTTAACACTGGCAGAAGTCTCTTTAATTCGATTTCCGCATTATGCATGTCTGCACCTGGCCGAGTGGAGATAGCGCCTATATCAATAATTGTAGCTCCCTCACTAAGCATTCGCTCTACCTGTTTTAGCACTTTAGGTAAATCATTATGCTGCCCACCATCATAGAATGAATCAGGCGTCAAGTTGAGTATACCCATGACAATTGGAGATTCTAAACTCACCAGTCTTCCTGCACAGTTCAGGGTAAGATGCGGATTGAACATATATTTTTACTACTATATTTTGCTGTAAAGATAAGGATTTAATCAGCTATTGAGCGTAAAAAAAGAAGCAAGCCGACTTTGCATACCGAGAAACGCAAAGCGACCTACTAAATCTAATAAATTACTACTGTATCAGGTATTAAATCAGGTGAGGATTTATACTGCATTTTTTATGATAACTGAGGTATGAGGAAACGGGATATTTATTCCATTTTTATCAAAAGTTTCTTTTATCGATTTATATAACTGGTTCCTCATTTTAAAACCTGTAGGATAGCTAGCAGCCCACACCCAGGCTTTCAGGTTTACAGAACTATCGCCTAAACCAACAACCTGAATATCCACTTTAGGTACTTCTTTATTTTTCTCATCGTCGCTACGCACATCCATGCAAAGTGCATGCATTTCGCAAGTTTCTCTCATTAAGTCCATTGCTAGATCAATATTAGAATCATAGCTTATCCCAATTTCTATCCATTCGCACATCTTAGCTTCAACCATGTAATAGTTAGCTATATTCTCCTTATTGACTACAGCATTGGGAATAACAACTCTAACATTTTGAAAATCTTTAATCACAGTGTGCCTAAGATTTATGTCCTCAACTCTCCCCATCGTGGCATCGCCGATTTTAACGATATCACCTATTCTAAAAGGTTTGAAAAAAGCAATAAACAGCCCACCTACTATATTTGAAATACCTTCTTGGGAGGCCACACCTGCGACTAAAGCAATAGCCCCTGCACTTGCGCCAGCTGCCGTAGCTAGGCTTGTCAGAGCAGGAATGGCCAAGGCAACAAATATAATTCCTACAAGGTAAATAAATGCAGTTACTAAATAATTGATATACTTATATAAGGTTACATCACCCGAATCTCGCCTGGACAAACTTTCAATCTTATTATCAAAATAATTCTTTGAAATCGCCGAAGAAATAACAACTACAATGAATACCACCCCAAACCATATAATTCTTCCAATGTTATTTGAAATGGCGGCATAAGACGATTCATCTACAAATAGATAACTTACCAAACCAATACCCATAGCTATAAATAATAACCTAAAAATAGATTTTAGAGAAGCAAATACTGAGCTAAATTTTTGACCGCTTTTCCATTTTGCTTCAATAAAAGTGAGTACTTTATTACTCGTAAAAACGAGAAAAATTGTGATTACTACTACAAATACGGCCCAAGCTATTTCTTTGTTTTCTATTATTAATTCTTTCATGCTATTTAATTTTCTTAGGTGTATTTATAATTATAATAAGTTCGTACGAAATCAGATTTTAAATGACTATCCATTCTACAGCCTTATCAATATTCTCTATTGAAAAAGCTTTAACATCAATACCAGGGGTGAGAAAACCACCTATTTTAGAATAAGTTTCAATCCATTTGCTGTCAGAAACGATAGCATACTTATTCAGTCTGCCAAATATTTTAAGATCAACTTTAAGGCCTGCCACGAACGTTTTAAAATTTTCAAATGATGGAATATTATTGAAGCAAACCATTAAATTTATTTTGTCTCTCTCGTTTAGACCCTCCAGAATGACATTTATAGCTGAAAAAGCAGCATGATCAATAACGTCATTATTCAACTTCATACTGTAAGAATTTGAATTCAACTTATTGATTTCAACTCCAGTTAAATATTCTTCAGGTTTATACTCAACCACTTCCTCTTCTTGCTTTAACCAATCAAGAGCTTTATCTTTGTTCACCACAGAAAAAGATTGGACTGGAAATGAAGGAGTAAGAAAATTTGTGATAGGCACGAGGTTTTTCAACCAACTTTCATCCGCTACTATAGCATATTTATTTATTGTCCTGAAACCACTAAGTTTCAATTTAAACATCTCACTGATGGACAGCATACTATCCAATGATGGGAAAGATTCGAAAATTCCTAGTAAGTTTATTTTCTCTTTACGATCATCAAACTCTTGAAAGGCTTTAACCATTTTTTCTAGATCTTCTTTTGTCGTATCCTCTCCAAATTTGAACTCGTAAGTATTTAATGCAACTTTTTGTAAATCCATTATTTTTAATTTTTAATTTTTAATTTTATTAATTATTTTGTTAGTTTCTGCTTAAATTTTTAATGAACTCTAATTTTTGAAGCAGAATCTTTTATGTTTTGAATTAGGGATAAATTTTTATAGAATTTGAGAAGATCATAGGGTTCCAAAATTAGAAAGCTTAATTCATTAATCGGTCCCAGCAATCCAAGTTTTATTAGTTCAATTTCTTGAGCCGAAAAACTCTCTATTTGTTGTACAGTGTAATAGTCGGAAAGAATTTTGGGGAGATCACTTTTCCAAACTGATAAGAAAGGCTCTACTGAATACTGAACCTTATCATACTCACCTTTATACTTGTCACCAATACTCAATAATTGATTATATATTTTTCTATGATTTCTATTCGTATTATTTACAATAGTATCAGATTGTATAATTAAACAACTGTAAATCGTATCTTTAAGCAACTCAACAATACTCTTGTCATCTGTAGATAACTTAGAATCGAACTCTAGTCTAAGTTCAGAAATAACTGGGAAAATATTTAATCTGTAGTAATTTGCAATCTCTTTTTCAAGTTCTTCATTCTTCTCTAAAGAAGCGTAAAGTGACTTGTAGTATTCTATCGATTCATTTGTATAGATGCTTTCAAAGATCAGAAAAGACTTAAATTTATGTTCTCCTAGTACTTTTTCTATCTCAATATTTTTCATTTTTTCGGCTTCCTGTACAATCCGAAGATATTTAGTAGAAGAATTGATGGCGTTACTTAGTGTCCTATAATAATCAACATAAATAGACGCTATCTTTTCTTCTTGATATACATTTAGACTTAAAACATTCGAAATTTTACTTGACTCTGTTTGAGATAAGTTCTTTATGGTTTCGTAGTTCATCTGAGCTTGTAGAATATTACTGATACACAGTAGTTGCATGATGCTAATTATTACAATATTTTTCATTTCACTTAATTTTAATTTTTAACAATATCAATCCTATTCTACTTCACTTTTATCCTACCCTTGATTACAATTAGCGATAACTCTACTAGAAAAATAGTGTGGCACCTATTTGAACATTATAATTTTTAGTGTCGTTAGATAAAATAGTCTGATTATTCAGCAGTATATCTTCGTTTTCTACATTACGCAAACCTCTTGAGAATCTAGCATCCAAAAGAAGTCTATCAAGCTTAAACTGCAAACCAGTTTGCACGCCAAAATCTAACCTTCTGAAACCATCTGTATTATCATAACTTGCAACCACCTCCTCAGATCCATTCTCATATTCATAGTCTGCCTTCAATAAATACGCAGCATATGCGCCAGCATAAACACTAATAGGGGTGTTAAATAAGTTAATACCAATAGACACTGGCAATTCTAAATAATCTAAATTTGCATTGACCTCTAGATCGCTATTTGATAAAGAGTATCTTGCTCCCTTTCGAGCATAAAGTAATTCATTCTGTTGAAAAAGAACATTTCCTTCGGACCTGCTAACGAACCCTACACTGAACGCTGATTTATTTTTGTTTTCATCAATTTGATCTTTATCTACAGCCATATTGCTGAGTAGATAAGCTCCTTTCACCCCCATGCTAGTTTGGGCGTTTGATAGAGTAGTAAGAAATAAAATTGTGATTGACGTTAAAAGTAAGTTTCTCATTTTTTTGATTTTAATAATTAGTTATTGATGAATATTACAATCCCAGTACTACATTTGACAGTAATAGAATTGTTATTTTTAAATATATTTTGATTATCTGATTATACCTGAGGCTTAATTTCTAATTGCTTTTTTTTAGCGAATTTTTTATTGATCCACTCCCCTATGTCATCGACCAAACGGTAAGCGACTGGAACAATCACCATTGTTAAAATCATTGAACTAGTCAATCCTCCGATCAATACCCAGGCCAAACCATTTTTCCATTCTGAACCTGCTCCAGTAGCTACTGCAATTGGAATCATGGCGATAACCATGGAGATAGTGGTCATGAGGATTGGTCTAAATCTTTGTAATGCACCTTCAATAACCGCCTCTTTTCTGTCCATACCTTCGGCTTTCAAATGATTGATAAAATCCACGATTAAAATAGCATTTTTTACTACCAATCCTACAAGCATAATAAGACCCAACATTCCGAAAATACTCATATTCTGCATTGCTAAAGCCAAGGCTAGTAGAGCACCAATCAAGGCGACAGGGATAGAAAACATAACTACAAAAGGATAAACATAACTGTCATATAAGGCTACCATAATTAAGTACACTAAAAGTATGGAGGTTAACAATGCAAATCCAAGACTACCAAAAGCTTCGGTTTGATTTTCTAGATCTCCACCCTGCGTAATGCTTATTCCAGCAGGAACATTCATTGCATCAATTTTACCTTGTATTTCTGTACCAATAGAAGCGATATCTCTACCTACAGCCTTACTCTCTATTGTTAGTGAAGATATCTTATCTTTGCGTTCTAATCGAGACGGTCCACTGCCCTCTATTATATCTGCAAATTGATTTAGTTTTATCAATTCTCCTTTATTATTAAGGAAGGTAAGATTCTCAATATCTGATTTGTTTTTTCGATCAAACGCATCTAACTGAATTCGTATATCATACTCAAAATCACCATCTTGGTATCTAGTATCTGTATTACCAGTGAAGGCGTTTTGCATAGTCGTTCCTACTACATCCAAAGTCAAGCCTAAGTCAGCTAACTTTTCTCTATCGATATCTACATTGATCTCAGGATTACCTCCTTCTACAGTTGATTTCACTTCAGCAGTACCAGCCACAGTTTTAATTTCTTTGATTAGCTCTTGGCTAAATTCAATCATCTCTTCTACGTTAGAACCTTGCACTGTAAGCTGTATCGGAGCTGCCGTACCACCACCGACCATACTTACAGCTGCTGCAGTATATTTAACACCTGGAATATTCTCAGATAAGTAGGTCTTGACTTTTCTTGCATATTCGTCAGAAGATAGTTCTCGATCCTCTGCTGGGACAAGTTTTACATTAATTTCTGTCATGTAGGCTGTAGAATTTACACTAGTTTGTCCGCTACTCTGTCCAACACTTATAAATACATTACTCACATCTTCTTGATTAAGTAAGTACTTCTCCACCTCTTGTGATATTTTATTATTTTGATCCAAGGGTGTTGATTTTGGCATTTCCATACTTAGCACGAATTCACCATTGTCACCATTAGCAGCAAATTCAGCACCGATATAGCCATTTGTCATCAATGTGAAAGAGGCAAAAACCATCGCAAAAATAGCAACCAAAGTCAAGGCTTTGAATCTTAAGGTCACGTTCAATATGGAGCGGAAAAAATCTTCAATACTTTTGATAAATTTTTCAAATCCAATTAATGGAAGATGAAGCATCTTCTTAGAGTCCAAGTGGGTCAACTTTGTAAAACGGGACGCCAACCAAGGTGTCAGTGTGAAGGACACCAACAAACTAATTAAGGTGGCTGCAACCACCACCAAGGAGAATTGCCTTAGCAGATCCGCGACAATACCTGAAACCATACCGATAGGTAAGAATACCACAACAAGTACCATGGTAATGGAGAAAACAGATAAGCCTATTTCTTTCCAAGTACCCATAGCAGCGTCTCTAGCGGTAGCACCTTTTTCCATTCTTGAGTGTATATTCTCTAGAACCACAATACTGTCATCCACCAGAATACCAATAACTAAAGATAAAGCTAATAAGGTCATTAAGTTAAGCGTAAACCCAGCTACACTCATCACTGCAAATGTAGATATCACAGAAACTGGAATAGCCACCATGACGATGATCGCATTTCTAAAATTATGTAGAAAAAATACCATGATTAGTGCTACCAAAATAACTGCAAGCACAAGGTCATCAATCACATGATTAGCAGCCTCAAGAGTAAATACAGAACTGTCATTAGCAATCTCAAATTTTAGATTGTATGGCGCATATCTATTTTCAAGTTCTAAAATTTTTTCTTTCACCATCTTACTTACCTCTACTGTATTCCCATCACTTTGCTTACTGATGGTGATTCCTAAAGACGGCTTACCGTTTATTCTACTGATGGTCTGAGTCTCCTCTTTGGTATCATAGACTTCGGCGACGTCTTTAAGGAGTACTTGAGAACCTTCCGCAGTAGAGGTAAGTATTAGATTTCTCAATTGCTCCAAACCTTCAATCTTACCAGACAATCTCACTAAGATATCTTGATCCTTATCCTTAATACTGCCCGTAGGAAAGTTAAGATTGGATTGCCCTATAGCTTGCGATATTTGTAGAATAGACAAATTATAATATTTTAACTTGTTACCGTCTACATTGATATTTATTTCTCTGTCTGCTCCTCCTATCACATTGACTTGAGCTACCCCTTCTATTCTAGAGAGCTCTGGCTGAATCTGATCATAAAACACCTTAGTAAACTTTACATCCTCCATAGTGGAGGTAGCACCCAAGGACATAATTGGAAGTTCATCTAAAGAGAATTTCCCAATTGTTGGATCCGACATATCTTCCGGTAAGTAAGACATAATTCCGTCTAGCTTGCGCTGCGCATCTTGTACGGCCTTATCAATATCAGAGCCATATTTGAGTGTTACTATGATAGTAGCAAATCCTTCCATTGATATGGCTTGTGTACTTTCAAGATTCTCCATAGACGAAAGTGAATTTTCTATCGGCTTAGTAACCGAACTTTCGACTTCCGCTGGTGGAGCACCGGGATAAGCTGCTGAAACTGTAATTACAGGTGATGAAATATCAGGTAATAACTCATAAGTCAAACCTTGAAATCCATATAAGCCAAAGAAAACAAGAACACTAAAAAGCACTACGACCAAGGTCGGTCTCTTAACTGAAAGTTCTGTGATAGTCATAATTATTGATTGATTGTGATGTTTGATGATTGGGCAGCGATGATTGAAATGTCTCTACCATTATCTAAGTTGATCTGTCCAGTGGTGATTACTCTGTCACCTACTACTAATCCGTCTTGGACAATTACATTCTCTCCAACAGTCTCTCCAATAGCTATATCTGTCAAAATAGCTTTACCATTTTTAGCAAGATAAACTTGCGGTTTCTTTACACTACCGACCACAGATTTTCTAGGTATTGTGAGTGATTTTTGTTCGCCACCATTTAATGTAGATGGGATCGTCACATATCCATACATACCTGCTTTTAATGGATTTGCTTTTGTGTTTTTCAACTGTATTTCTACTCCATATTTTCTTACAGCATCTGCTTGGACACTGATTTGATTAATCTTACCAATAAAGGTCACGTCAGGATATACCTCTGTGATAATCTTTACTTTCTGATCATTCTTAACTTTCACTACATCCTTTTCGTCCATCTTGACAATCAGATTGAGTTGACTAATATCAACAACGGTTGCTATTTCGGTTCCTGGAGTGGCAAAACTTCCTTCTCCTAATTTTATCTCCTTTATGATTCCGCTCATTGGAGACTTAGCTGATGCATATTTAAGTTGTTGCTCAATGCTAGTCAGATTTGATTCTTGATTTTGCATACTCAACTTTACTTCTTCATATTGCGTCTGGCTGATAGCACCTTTGCTGAGTAAGTTTTCAAATCGTTCTACATCTTTTTTTGCTTTCTGAAGTGTTGCTTTTGCCGTAGCTAATTGAGATTGCATAGTCGTATTATCAATACTAGCGATCGCCTGTCCTTTGCGTACATATTGGCCTTCTTTGATATTGAGTCGAGTGATTCTACCTTGTGACTCTGCTATTATACTCAACTCTTTTCTCGCCTCAAATGTGCCAATCAATTCTAAATCATTTTTGATAGTTTCTTCTGCAACAAGTACAGTGGTAACTGGAATTTTAGCAATTCTTACCTCCGTTTTTGATGCCTCCTGATCAATGATTTCTTTATTGGCTTGGAGCTTACCATATCCCCAAATTAATCCTGCTAGGATAAGCAGAGTCGGTAAGATTATTTTTAAATATTTCATTTTTAAAATTTTATGAGTTCTATTAGGAATGTGTTTTTAGTTATTTGCGCTAAGTAGTTGTGCTAATTGACCACTAGCTTTAATATGGTCTAGTTCAGCTAATTTGTAATTTATTAGCGCCGTAAGATACTGTGACTGTGCATCTTCTAAACCATTCTCAGCATCGATCAAATCTGTCAAAGCGGCGACTCCTTCTTGGTATGAAAGCTTGGTCACATCATATACCATCGTTGCTAAATCCATATTCTCGAGTTGGGTATTAATCAAATTTTGATTCTGTTTAAGATTTGCGTTTGCGTTGTTAAATTCTAGTTTGGTATTATTCTTCAAAGTTTGGAGATCTAGCTTTTGCTGCTCATACAAGATTTTATTTTCCGCCAGCTTATTCTTTTTATTGAATCCATCAAAAATCGGAATGGATACTGTTAATCCATATAAGCCAGCCGTAAAGTCTGTATAGTTATCCGATTTAAAATTGAGTTTATTAGCCTGCCCTGTATAATTGTATTGCGCAAAAGCCGATACTGTCGGATAGTAACCTGCCTTGATAACTTCGTCTTCTAACTTTGTCAATTCAATACGATCATTCAATATTTGGTAATTGATATTCTGAGAAAGCATCAAAGTGCTACTCAAAGGATATTGACTAGTGTTATCTAACTTTTCAGATAACACAATCTCTAAGCCGCGATCCAAATTCAAATAAAATCGGAGAACATTAAGTTGTTGCTCCAGCTTAGTGTTGAGATTAGAGATATTCGTCAACTGGTTAGTACGATTTACTTTTATCTGATCTACATCCAATTTCTTTATAATGCCGTTTTCATATTGAGCATTTGAAATTTCTACCAACTGATCAATACGGTCTAAATTATCATACAGTAGTTTTTGCTGTTCGGCAGTAGTTTGGTATTGAATGTAAACTTGTACCACATTGTACACCAAATCTTCCATGGTAGACAATACTTGTAACTGAGTAATGTGCTTGGTCGCATCAAGTTTATTGAGATTGGTGCGATACTCGCGACTATAAAGAAGCTGATTAATTTCTACACCAGCGTTCAAACCGTAGCGGGTTCCAAATTGAACCGCTATTTCCCCAGTTTGTCCAAATATTTCCCCAGGTAAAATTTGTGATGCGATAGAAAAATTGTCGGTGAATCCAGCACTTCCTGTCACCTGAGGTAGTCCAGCTGATTTAGCTTGAGCAATTTGCGTTTCTAAAAGTTGATTCCCAAGCTGTACCCGTTTGATGTCAGGGTTGTTGTCTACCGCCATAGTAACTGCTTTCTCTACCGTGAGAGACAGCGTATCTTTAACATTCTGTGCGAATATTTCACTTACTGAAAGGATGAAAACTAGAATAAAAAAGGAAATTTGCTTATTTAGCATAATGTTTGGTTTTAACTTTTAAGTTATGAATTGTTTGTTTTGTTCTGTATATTTCGAACTAATATTTACAAAAAAAATTTATTTAGACTTCCAATCTTTTACTGCTGCTTCTAAAGCTTTAGTAATGTGTTGCTGAAATTTTATCAAACCTTTTATCTCCTTGTTAAAATCCTTATTTTCACTGTCTTTTCTGTAGACAAGAACTTCTTCTAATACGGCGTTAAAAGCAAACATATTCCTCGCACTATCTTCTAGCAAGTTCTCCCACTCATTCGCATTAATATAGAAATATCTTTTTCTATCTCCTCTAAAAGTCTTGTAGGTTACTGTCTTCTCTCTAAGAAACATATTAATAGCATTGCTTAACGAACTTTTACTAGCACCTAGAAATTCTCGAATCTCATCGAACGACTGAAAGTTGGGTTCTGCTAGAAGCAGATAAGAAAAGACCCGTGCTTCTAATGGAGTCCGTCCGAACTTTTCAATTATCACTCCGAATTCTTCCACTTTTTCTATTACTTTATCCGATATCATTTCCATTGTTATTTCTTTATAATGATGCAAATATATACAAGTCTACTTAGTTCTGCAAATTCTGAACTAAATTGTTTTTACATTATTTAGAGGATTTTTACTAAGTGCTTGTATATTAAGGATTTAATCAGAAAATAAAATCCGAAATAGACTCTTTTTCGGACAAGGGATCGGAGTCAGACGACCAAAGGGAGTCGTCCCGATGTTTTTGCCGCCTGGCCCATAGGGATGGTATCGGGACCGAAACGCAGTGTAGTGACGCAGAGCGCGGTACTAGCACATAGACAAGCTTTTCGCTTGTCTATGTGCTGGTATGGCCCCAAATCAAAACAGCTTGTATCTAGATAACAATCAGCAAAAATATGAACAGAACTCGTATAAATAAAGTGATCTATTGCGCTAAAACTTTTCAATCACTTTATAAGTAATCCATATCCATACTTCGTTGAAATTGTGTATCTTGCCTCCTGAAAGTGTAATTTTACAAGCATGTTTGGCAGAAATAATAATCGAGATCATCGTGATGATCCACCTTCGTTTTTGAGGTCGCTCATCACTCTAGCTATCGCTGGCGTACTCCTCTTCTTTGGCTATAATCACTATAAGAATCTAGGTACTGCAACTGGTGGCATTATTGATATCTTCACACCGAAAGGGGGTAGCTACGAGAAGAGGGACTTCAAAGTAAAATATAAGGCGACTGATTTCAGCTATAAAATAGACGATGCCTATACACTCAAACTCCTGTCTGATCCGACTAATCATCGTAGGGAGTTTAACAACTTTCTGTATGAATATAATATGGCACTGCTCAGTCATCTGGGTAAGCGGATGGGGTTCACGGAAGACTTGATGATCAGCGCGCGAGATAAATATAATGATCACCATGCTTACATCAAGGATCTATATTATAAGGATTTTATGAAGTTGCGTACGGGTTCTAATAAGGCCACAGATACTTGGTATCGGCAAGATGAGTCAAAGGCGGTGGAGGCATTTAATGAGGTGAGTTCGAAGTATACTTGTTTTATGGTCAATCATATCTTGACGAGTATCTTAGAAACTAAAAATGGGTACCTGGAAGTAGAGGGTAGACAAATCAATGAACCCTGTACCATTGCCCTGGATGAAGGTATAGCACCAATGATGAGACGGTTGAAAGAGCGTGCCATCGTAGATGATTTTACTCGATCGCGGGGTATGCTTTCTGAAAAAGTGGAAAACACCATTTCTGAGCTCGCTACTATGGAGGTGAGAGATAAAAAAGGGCTGCGCAGAAAACTACAATCTCAGGTGATGGGATACAATGTGTCGTCTACGGATATCGATATATCTGCTATCAGTATACTCAAGGCAGGCTTTGATCTCAATGCGTTTTTTGATATAAGGATGAATGAAAAGACAAAAGATCTGATCGTCACTCTGCCTCAGCCGAAAATATTGTCACATGAGGTGTATCCGCGTGTAGACAAATTGGATGTGGGCTGGATGAGGAGTATTTCAGATAAAGATTTTAATGATAACTTCAATCTATTGAGAGAGCAGTTTCGTAAAGATGCTGTGACTTCTGACATATTCAAGAAGTCAAAACTAAAAGTGGTTGATGTTCTTGAAATATTATTGAGCCCACTTTTATCTGACGGATATAGTTTGAAAGTTGAGTTTAAGGGGTCAAATCCACAAATTCAGCTTAAAAACTAAGCTTTTTAGCTTAGATTACCTCATTATTGGTATTATTATAGTATATATCTTCAAGGTTTAATACTCACAATATCTATAAGCTATTTTATAATAATCCCATTCAAATAACACAGTCGATAGCTTAAATATATATAAGTGATGAAAATAATACTCAAGGCTGTTATTACATATTTATTTTTAATTGGTTTACTGGCTCAGACCTTTTGTCAAAGTGATATCGTCAACACCAACAATGCTACTCGCTCCCTAAAGATTGCTCAAGATTTGCTGTCAAAAGGGGAAAACCTAAAAGCGATAAAGCAACTCAATCACACCATAAAGATCAAGGAAGAGTTTGCCATTGCGCACCGCCTATTGGGAAAAGCTTATTATGATGAGGGGCAATTTGAAAATGCTGCTGATGCTCTAGAGAGGTCATTTGACTTAGATCGTAAACTTTCTCGCGCTGCATTCTTTGAGGCTGGCGACAGCTATTTGAGATTGCAAAATACCGACAAAGCAGATTACTATCTAGGCATCTATAATGAAATGAAAGATAAACGGTATGCTAATGCAGAGAAGGAAAGCGGTTTGGAGAAATCTTATGATTTATATTATCAATCCAAGCTCAACAATCTTGCCTATATAGAAAGCCTAGATACAACTGATAAATCTGTCAAAATATATGCCTTGACTAATGTCAACTCAGAGGACGATGAATACTTGCCTAGCCTTAGTAATGATGGTCGCTATTTATTGTTTACCCGTGAGGTAGACAGGGTGCAAGAGGATATCTTCATCACGCAACGCACAGAAACAGGATGGGGCGATGCAAATGAGAATCCAGTCTTAATCAATACAGATAAGAATGAAGGAATGGCAAAATTTGAACCGCATAATCGAAAGGTTTACTTCGCGGGCTGCCAAAGAAGTCCTGACCGAATAGACTGCGATATATATGAAAGTGAGTTTAAGGATGGACAGCTGGAGAGCGAAATACGTGCCGATGATAAGATCAATTCGCCTGCTTGGGATTCGCAGCCCTCGGTCACTTGTGATGGCAAAATATTATTCTTTGCCTCAACCCGTGAAGGTGGTTTGGGCGGATCTGATATCTGGTTTAGCACAAAGGATGACAATGGCAACTGGTCGTATCCGCAAAATGCTGGTGTCAATATAAATACGGAAGGAGATGAAGAAGCACCATTTGTAGCTAAAGACGGAGCGCATTTATATTTCACATCTAACTTCCATCCTGGTCAAGGAGAGGGTGATTTTTTTGTATCGACGAAAGTAAATGGCCATTGGGGACCGCCCGTCAACCTGGGCTACCCCATCAATTCGCCTGGTAAGGAACTGGGTCTTTTTGTAACGGATAATACGGAGCATATTTATTTCGCTTCAGAGCGAGCTGGAGGTAAAGGCGGACTTGATCTATACTTTGCACAAATGCCTGAGATCAGCAGACCTCAAAAGGTTTTTCCAGTAGTCTTAAAAGTGATAGATAAGACCACTAAAAAAATCATTCCTTACCAAGCTGTAATCGTTGGCTATGATAATAAGAATGTCAACTACACCAGTAATGAAGAAGGTAATATTTATATGTGTCTGCAAGCTAATAAAGCCTACTCGTATAGAATAAGCAGAGAGGGATACAAGTTTTATGTTGAAGCGCACTTCTTGGAAGAGTATATCTTGACGGCGGCACAAACCTTGTATTTGGAAATAGAACCCAAGGTAGCAAAGCCAGAATATGTAGGCGAGGATCGCCATACTAAAACTATTGTCCAAGTGTACTTCGATGTTGACTCTGCGGAGATTCCAGGTAGTGATTTTGAAAAACTAGATCGTATCGCTCGCCTAATCAACAAGTATGATGATTGGAATGTAAACGTGATTGGTTTCGCAGATAATACAGGAGACAAAGATTATAACTACAAGCTTTCCCAAAGTAGAGCGGATACCGTGATTGATTACTTATCTTCAAAATGTGCTCAAAAAATCGAGCAAAACATCCACTCCTCCGCGCAAGGTGCCGTCGATGGAAGTCTGACCGAAGAAGAAAAGCGACAGAGTCGGCGAGTAGATGTTATTCTGTCGAGGTGATAAGAGATTTTTGAATTATGGATTATGAGATACGGGTGTTCAGAAAAAATTTAACGAAAGTTTATTTAGTAAATTCTAATTTTCGGTATGTTGGGTAGTAGAATCTGATTTTAAAATCCTGAGCGCAGGGACTTCACAAGTATAGATATGGGTCGCTTCTCTCTCACTTTCTTTTTGACAGCAAAAAGAAACAAAAACTGCCCAGTTGTGAAGCCTGCCCGGCTAGCCATTCAGACGGGGTTTCTTAACGCTCCCTCATACTAAAAAAAGGCACTATCCTCTAAACTCGCTTAACGTTATCTTTCAATTGCACAGACTACAACAACATTATTTTATTGCTTCGCCCTAGCACCGATTAAGCTCAAACAGTAGAGGCTAGCACTCTTTTTTTTAGTATTCCTCCACTAAACCCCCGTCTGGCTGTCTACAGCGTAGACGGACAGGCTTCAATACTGGGTGTCTTCTCCTAGGTTGAATCTTGATGCAAAAATGAAATTTCTCTTAGTCCTCCTAAATTGTAGTGTGAAATCCATTTTTAAACATTTACTAATGTTATTCAGGTCTGTTTTGTCGAGTCAGAATGAAAAAAAACTGTGAATTTATTTTTCTGAACACCCTTAATGATGGATTATGAATTATGAACGCCAAGCTAGAGTGCTCAAAATACTGAAAATCTTCTTAATCCATAATCCTGATCCGCGATGTGTTAGCGAGCCTTTTCGGACAAGCGGCAATAATAATTATGAATGATGGATTATGAATTATGAACGCCAAGCTAGAGTGCTCAAAATCCTGAAAACCTTCTTAATCTATAATCCTGATCCGCGATGCGACAGCGAGCCCATCCGGACAAGTGGTGGAAGTGGTATATCCCGATCCCCTTGGATTGGGATGTAGGAACGGACGACACGGTTGCTATCACAATGTTGTGATAGCAATGGCCCCAAATAATTCTATCATCATTACACAGAAGGGTAAAAGAAAAATGAAAATTCTTATATTCGCACTCCTCAATACGAGACAATAGATTAGTATAAAATGAATTAATAATATGGCTGATAATAAAAAGGTAATCTTTGCAATGGAAGGCGTCAGTAAGACTTTTCCTCCCTCTAAGAAGGTGCTCAATAATATATGGCTTTCGTTTTACTACGGGGCGAAGATCGGGGTACTCGGTCTGAATGGATCTGGTAAGTCGAGCTTGATCAAGATCATCGCTGGTCTAGACACCAACTATGAAGGCAAAATTGTTTTTGATAAGGAATATAAGATCGGATATCTCGCTCAGGAACCCGTCCTCGATGAGACGAAGACAGTGAAAGAGATCGTCCAAGAAGGGCTCAAGGAAATCATGGAAGTCGTGACCGCGTACGAAACGGTGTCGGCAAAACTGAGTGAGCCACTGTCCGAAGATGAGATGATGAAGGTGATCAATGAGCAGGGGGAACTACTAGATAAGATGGATCAGGTCGGTGGCTGGGATGTAGATCAGACCCTAGACCAGGCGATGGAGGCGTTGAGGTGTCCGCCAGATGATGCTAAGGTATCGGTGCTGTCTGGAGGCGAGCGTCGTAGAGTAGCATTGTGCAGATTACTATTGAGCAAGCCTGATATCTTGCTGCTGGATGAACCTACCAATCACTTGGATGCGGAAAGCGTGCATTGGCTGGAGCAATTTCTCAAATCATTTCCTGGTACCGTGATCGCCGTGACGCACGATAGATACTTTTTGGATAATGTAGCTGGGTGGATATTGGAATTGGATCGCGGAGAAGGTATACCCTGGGAAGGAAACTACAGTACTTGGTTAGAACAGAAGTCTAATCGGATGGCGAATGAGGAGAAGACGGCGAGTAAAAGACAGAAGGCACTCAAGCGAGAACTCGAATGGGTGCGATCGAATGCTAAGGGGCAACAGTCGAAAGGTAAGGCGCGTCTGAATGCGTACGAGGCGATGAGTAACGCGGAACAAAAAGAGAAAGAGGCGAAATTGGAATTGACGATCCCCTCTGGGCCGAGATTGGGAGATGCGGTGATCGACATAAAAAATCTGACCAAGTCATACGACAATCGAGTGCTCATGGACAACTTCAATATGTCTATTCCTAAAAATGCGATAGTAGGTATTGTCGGCCCTAACGGAGTCGGTAAGTCTACGCTATTCCGGATGATTATGGGTGAAGAGCAACCAGACAGTGGGAGTATAGAAATCGGAGATACAGTAAAGTTGGCGTATGTTGATCAGTCGCACGATTCACTCAAACCTGAGAAGACTATCTTCGAAGTCGTAGGGGACGGTAATGACTTGATGACTGTGGAGGGTAAGGATGTGAATGTTAGAGCGTATATAAGTAAGTTTAATTTTGCGGGCGGAGATCAGCAAAAGAAAGTTAATGTTCTTTCTGGTGGAGAGCGAAACAGACTGCACCTTGCGATCACTTTGAAGGAAGGTGGCAATGTGCTGCTACTCGATGAGCCTACCAATGATATTGATGTGAATACTTTGCGTGCCCTCGAGGAAGCGATCGAAAATTTTGCAGGTTGCGTTTTAGTGATCAGTCACGATCGATGGTTCATTGATAGATTGGCTACTCATATCCTCTCTTATGAAGACGAAGGAGAGCTGCGTTTCTTTGAAGGGAATTATTCTGCTTATGAAAAGAATAAGAAGGAACGCCTGGGGGATGTGCCGCCTAGGAGACCAAGGTTTAAGAATCTACTTTGATAATTGTTAATTGTTAGTGGTTATTTGTTAATGCTTTTCTTTCGTTTTCGAAGTAGGCAAAGCTGAGTTCAGCTCTATCGGCTTTAATAATGGTTTATTGTTAGTGGTTAATTGTTAGTGGTTGATTGTGAATGCTTTTCTTGGTGGGCTTCTCTATCGCTGGCGCCTGTCCGGCTCATTGAGACGGGAAACCACCTGAGATACCTAAGCCGCTCTATCATGCAGTAGAGTAGAGTACACAGATTCAAAATAGAATCTGTGTAGCCCCCTCGTCAAACCGTACGTGCGGTTTTCCCGCATACGGCTTTCCTATAAATTTTCATCGTTTGGCTTTCACTGGTCGTATGTC
>Ga0209187_1001156_pt1 | contig 33729 bp, 21 predicted proteins | sample BantaG_FD_187430 | JGI IMG/M metagenome (GOLD analysis project Ga0209187, IMG submission 187430) | Marine algal microbial communities from Bantry Bay, Ireland - BantryBay_4 metaG (SPAdes) (version 2) | ecosystem: Host-associated > Algae > Red algae > Unclassified | place: Bantry Bay, Ireland...
AGTCAATTAGTTGGTCCGGATTTTCGATTCGATACTTCATTAAATCGATCAAATTGGTGCCACCGGCAATAAATTTAGCTTCCTTATTTTGGGCCGCCGCGCTAGTGGCGTCAGATATATTTTTGGCTTGGTGGTAAGTAATATTATTCATTGTTATTTTTTAGAGCATCAAATTAACCGACCCAAACATTTATAACTTATTTTTTAAACGATCCTAAGTACCTGACGCACTAGGATTTTTTTACTTCTTCGATAACCGAGTATATATTCGTGTAAGCACCACAACGGCAGATATTACCGCTCATGAGATCGCGGATTTCTTCGGGAGAATTTCCTTTGCCCATATTGAGTATTCCGACGGTTGAGCAGATTTGCCCCGCTGTACAATAGCCGCACTGGAAGGCATCGTGTTTGATAAATGCTGCTTGTACGGGATGTAAATTATCGCCCTCTGCCAGACCTTCGATCGTCGTGATTGTTTTTCCTTTTTGCATAATTGCTAAGGAAAGGCAGGAATTGATGTGTTTGCCATCAATGAGTACTGTACAAGCACCGCACTGTCCGTGATCGCACCCCTTCTTAGTTCCGGTCATTCCGAGATACTGACGCAGGGCATCCAGCAAAGTAGTCCAGGGGGCAATCTGGAGATTGACTTTTTCATCGTTAATGTTTAAGGTTACGCTCTGTTTTTCTGCGGTCCGGAAGTGGTCAGATTCATTTTGTGAGGAACGATTTTCTGTTTTATTATTCATAAGTGCAGTGGGTTAATCTGATAAATGGCTATTAAAATCTAGATTAGAACTGTAAATACGAGTAAATGTTCACGGAATTATTTGGTATTCAAAAGGTAGGTCTTGCCAATTTCTTGGCGAATGATAGAGGAGGTTATTCCCCTTATTTTTCGTTATATTTGACCACCAGGTTTTTTATTTTCCTTTGATGATATTTCTTCTAAAAAATTAATCTTATGATCCGTTTACTTTGCTTTTTGATTATATCAATGCTATTTATGACGGCTTGTTCCGAACAGAAAAATAGTGATCCGAACATTGTTTTAATAACATTAGAAAAATGGCCCGCAGAATGGACAGAAAACGGAACGGCAGCTTTTCAATCACAGGCAGCTTTAAAACAACTCACCGAAAACGGTGTGGTTTTTACGAAAGGTTTTACAACGAGTCCGGAAGAAAATATCGCCCAACAGGCGTTGCAATCTGGGATGCACACTGGACATTTACTTTCGAGTGATTTTGATAAAAAAAATCTTGACAATTTTAAAAATGCCTTGTTATCTAAAAATTATAAGATAAAGAAATACTCCAGGATAGCGGACTGGTTAGAGGCCGACAAAACAAATCCTGCCTTGAATCTCTTTAGAATAAATTCGAATAATTTGGAGGACTTGAATGGAGAACTAACCGACCTATTGGCGAACGTCACTCCAAATACGCTGGTAGTACTTACCGCCCTATCCGGTGGGGGAATTGCGTACAGCGAAAGCAGTCTACGGGTACCACTAATTTTTTATACGGGAGATGACAAGGTAAAAAAAGGTATTAACAAACAAGCGATTTATACCGCTGATTTATTTCCAACTATCGCTGATTTTCTAAATATTCCCTACGCTGCCAATACGCTGGACGGTCAGTCTTTTTACAAAAACATCAAACAGCCTGCTACCCCACTCGACGACCGGATTTTATACTGGAGATCATCCAATAAAAATGGCCCGGAAATTTTGCGTTATAACCAATGGAAAATGCGACGGGAAAATCCTGATTCCGAATGGCAGTTGTTTGATATGATTACGGATCCGGAAGAAACGGATAATGTGTCTGCTTATCATCCCGGAAAATTTGAGAAATTTCAGGAGTGGATTGGTGAAATTTAATAACATGTTAATACACGAGGCCGCTCTAAAAAGTGCTTTGTCTCTTCTCGGCTGACAGCCGAGAAGAACGCAGAGTGATCGTGTATATCTTCTATCGTAAACTCTTTAAATATCTCCTCAAATTGAAAAAATGAAAAACTGGTTATTTGCCTTTAATTCGCCTCCACAATGTTACAAAAGTATCACTAATCGACTCTTGTCTTTCACGGGTTTGATGCGCGTTGATCTTCCCGTTTTTATCTTCTAAAATAAATTTAAAAATATAATCATCGTCGGAAATTACGCCCTCACTGCCCGTCCCAAAACGCAGGTCATTCAGTTGTAATTCACCTTTACTATTCGTGACTACATTATAATAATCATTAGAAAACCATTGTAGGGTTTTGATGGTTTCATCGTTTTGGTAAGCTGCTAATTTTTCGTGTCCTTTCGGAATTCTGACCAGATCGTTGACCATCGGTTCTTTATCCAGCAACGAATATTTTCCGTAGTAAAAAGCGTCTTCACTTTCCGCCAGACAATTCCAAAGAATATTATTAAAAATGGTAGGCGATGTCATATATCGCTCCCAAACAATCTCGTCCCGGATCATCGTATTTTCAAAAACTGTATCAATTCTGCTTTTATTCCAAAAAGTAAAAATAAGATAAGCAGTACTTAAGCCCAGACCAAAATAATTAATTAGAGACCGTAATCGGGAATTTCTAAAAAGTCGAGCTGCTAAAAACAAACCAATAATCAGCGGCAACGTATAGATCGGATCAACCACCGAAATATTATTAAGCGCCACTCGGTAATCAGAAAATGGTTGAAAAACCTGTGTACCATAGGCCGTACAACAGTCTAGTAGTGGATGCGTAAAAATCGCCCAAAACAACAACCACGACCAGTCTTTCCAGCTGGCATTTACCTCGGTTAGTTCCGCCTGATAATAACGCACTTTAAGCCAGTGTGCCAGTGCTATTCCTATTAAAATAAAACCAACAATGGTCGGATAAAATGGATCACCCCCCGTCAAAATCGGAATGGCCGAAATGACCGTAGCTACGGCCGTAAAAAACAGCATCACTCCAAAAATCACCAGCGTCTTATACCATTTGGTTTTATAAATACCACTAGCATATAGGCGATGAACCAGCCAACCCAGCGCGATGGGGAAAGTAGCCGCAAACAAAAACGAGTGACTGATGCCCCGATGGAACGCTAGCGCCGTCATCTCATCGGTAACAAAATTGGCCAGAATATCCAGGTCGGGAATCGTACCTCCGACTGCGCCCCAAACCATGGCTCGGTTACCTACTTTCTTTCCCAAAACGGCTTCGCCAACCGCGGCACCTAATGCTATCTGTGTAAATGAGTCCATGTATTATTTAAAGATTGTGGTCGGTGTAATGTTTGATTAACTGGCGCAAATTTAACAAAATATTCCTCGGCTATTTTTAGGACAACAAAGCGTTTTTTTTTGCGTTATAAATTTACCCCTCTGATTACCAATCCTTTAAGTTCTCGCCCGATCTAAAATCAATTATATATGCGCCGGAAAGATTTCCTAAAAAAAACGACCCTTGCCATTTGTAGTATTTCCGCTTTTGGAATGGTAAAAAAAGAGGCTGATGGTTTTGTGGGAGACTGTGATACGACCAATGATATTTTAGGTCCTTTCTATCGGGCCAAAGCGCCGTTACGACAAGATTTGACTTATGCTGGGTTATCTGGTTCGGTGATCACTTTACAAGGTACGCTCTACGGTGCTGATTGCGTCACACCATTACCCAACGCACTGGTCGAGATTTGGCATTGTAATACCGAAGGCGAGTACGACAATAATTCCAGTGCTTTTCGACAACGGGGCAAATGGTATAGTGATCAAAATGGTAAATATTCTTTTAAAACTATTTTACCCGGAAAATATTTGAATGGACAACTTTATCGTCCTGCTCATATTCATTTTCGGGTCACCGAAAAAAATAGTCGTGAACTGGTTTCTCAATTATATTTTCAGGGTGATCCACATATTGAGAAAGACCGTTGGGCTTCGCAGAAAAAGGCAGTACGTAGAATTTTACCGATTGCGCTGGAAGATACAGAGGGAAATTTGGCGGTTACGTTTGATATTTATTTAGGCGCGTAATGGGCAAGATTGTATTTTAAATTTTGTTTGATGCGGTTGCGGAGTCGACGGGGTTTGACCACTTCAATCGCTGCGCCAAAACCCAGGATTAACCTTTCTAATTCAAAATTATGGTGTACGGTCAAACTGATCGTAACACTGCCATCTTTAAATTTTTCCAATATTTTTTGAGAATGATGAAACGGTTTCGTTAAAACGTAGGGCGCGTTTCGGCGATCAATTTTCAAAATAACCGCCTCCACGCTATCCTCATTTAGCACCGTTACTCCAATCGTATTTTTATAATAAGTATCTCCGTTAAAGTTATCATTTCGATAACGGGTTTTTAAGTCCAAAGTAACCGAAACAATCCGATCCAGGGCTAAGTTCAATACTTGCTGCTGTTGATTTTTTTTACCAATTAAAAACCAGCGATTATTGAATTCTTTTAAAATAAAAGGATGAAAAATAAATTCAGCAGGTTCGCGCGCTTTAAAGGATTGGTAATTTATTTTTAGACAAATTTTTTTTAAAATTGCCTGATAAAGCTGATCCAAAAATTCCAGGCCTTTTAAATTTTCGTTTTTATCTAAATGAATAATTGCAGCCTGATTCGTTTTTTCAGAATATACTTTATCCTCTAACCGATGAATAATTCCACCCAATTCTGAAAATAAAGAAAAATCTTTAAACTGCTTGAGCATCTCCACCGTTTCCGACAAAATCCCCATATCGTTTTCCGTTAAGGGAATATTGGTAATCGAATAATTTGGTTCACCGTATCGGTAATATTTTTTATCGTAAACCTCAATTGGCGCGTTATATCCTAACTTATCACTGCGCATCAGCTGAATATCAAGCTGAACGGTACGTTTCGAGACATTTGTATGCTTATTCTCGTATTCGTATAATGCATCTGAACAAGCGTTAATCAAATCTTCCAGCGTCCACTGCCGATAGCTATTCTGCAAACATTGATCAATCGTTTTATACCGAATTAAAGCGTTTTTATTCTGTGCCATTCGTAAAAATAGGAAATTTTCTTAAGTACGCAAAATGATTGCGTAGTGAGGCTGCATCTTTGTATTGTTGATTAGCTATTGGCTAGCCGTTGGCTTCTCTTCAACGTAAGATAACGTTAAAGAGAAACAAACGGGCCAACTAGCAGAAAACAGGAACTAATTAAGTGAACTCCCCCGACCCGAGGGTACGGGGAATTCTAAACACCGATTAAAAAAATTGCTTTAATAAAAATTACAATTATGAAAAATGAAACACGAATGATTACCGGAAAGACACTAATCAATTTAGGATTTCGATCCGGAAAATGGTTTAAGGAAGCGATTCCATATTTAAACGAAAATCAATTAACGGAAACAGAAATGATGGAATATTTGGAACAATTCCGTCAGCAACCGATTCAGCCACTGCACGAAACGGCCATCCCTTTTGCCGTCAATATAAAAGCCGATAATGAACTGGAAACAGAGAATATCCATAAAGTGGTGGAAACTATGGAAGCGGTCATGAAAACTCCGACGGTCGTTAGCGGTGCGATTATGCCAGATGCTTGTCCAGCGGGATCGAAGGGAACTATTCCGGTAGGAGGTGTGGTTGTTACTAAAAATGCGATACATCCAGGAATGCATTCTGCGGATATATGTTGTTCGGTGATGTTAACGGATTTTGGGAAAGCCGATCCAAAAACGATTTTGGACGCCGCGCACGCTTCTACGCACTTTGGGCCAGGAGGTCGCGAACGCAACGATCAGTACCGTTTTCCAGCAGAATTGTTGGAAGCTTTTGAAGGAAACAAGATTTTAAATAATCAAAATTTTATTCAATTAGCCAGAAAACATTTAGGAACACAAGGTGACGGGAACCATTTCCTATACGTTGGACGTTCTGCTAAAACCGGTAACACGATGATGATCACGCACCACGGTTCCCGCGGGGTTGGTGCAAAATTATTTACTTATGGAATGAAAGTCGCCGAGCGTTTTAGAAAAGAAATTTCTCCGGCGACGTTGAAACAAAACGCCTGGATTCCTTATGATACCGAAGAAGGACAGAATTACTGGGATGCGTTACAGGTGATTAGAATGTGGACGAAAGAAAACCATATTTGTATTCACAATGAAACTGCTAAAAAAGCAAACGCAACAATTGAAAATCGTTTTTGGAATGAACATAATTTTGTTTTCCGCGACGGAGACTTGTTTTACCACGCAAAGGGGGCGACGCCTTTGGATAAAAAATACTTGCCAGATATTACGGGACCGCGTTTGATTCCATTAAATATGGCAGAACCTATCTTGATGGTGGAAGGAACGACGACGGATAAGAACCTGGGGTTTGCACCGCACGGAGCGGGCCGTAATTTAAGTCGTACCGCGCACCGTAAATCAAAAGGAACAACGCCGATTACCGAGATTTTTGCGGAAGAAACGGAAGGACTAGATGTCCGCTTTTTTTCTAAAGAAATTGATATTACCGAATTACCGTCTGCTTATAAAAATGCCCAAAATGTACGTGAACAGATGGAGGAGTTTGAATTGGGAAAGGTTGTGGACGAAGTAATGCCTTACGGTTGTATTATGGCGGGCGACTGGCAGAAAAACGCACCATGGCGTAAGCGTAGAGATAAGAAAAAATTGAACAAAGCATGAAATGCTGGCTGGCTAGTTGGCTTCTCTTCAAACCTGAAATCACGTTAGGAGAGAAGTCAACGGCTAATTTACCAATCAGTAAAAGGTAGGTGATTTTTACGCAATAAAATCAAAAGAGCAAAAATTATTTTACTTCGTAAATTAATTTTGGCAGGTCAAAAAAGAGTTACTTCAATAAACTAACATTAAAACATACTTTTTTAATTACCTGCACTTTTTTTTAAAAAAAAACAAGATCAAGATCAACTTACTTCTAATTGGAACTTATGGTTCGAATCCATCTTGAGAGTTGATCAATTATCTAATTAAGGGCAAGAAAATCTTACTTCTATATTGGATCAAGATACGGTTAAAACCGGCTTGAATAGAGATTTTCAATTACCTTTTCTTAAAAGTTGTTTAACAACTTTAAATAAAAAATTATGAAAACTGAATTATTAAAATTGTCTTTACGACAAAGTGCTATTTACTTACCTAAATTGAAAAATGATTTTGGGGAAGATTATACCATAAGTGAAACCACCACGGTGCTAGTTGCCAACTGCGCAAAATTGGGTTATGGTTTTTCCGAAAATTTATTACGGGCCATTAATCAGATTAATACGGCTGATAAAATGACTATTCTACAAACTTTACGGGAAGTCACCAACGTTGACAAAAACTGGACGCCACTAATTTGCAACTGGGATATTCCTACCGGAGAATCTTTTTTGGATCACCTAAAAACAGCCGTTGCGAATATTTTTCCTGGATTTTCCGGAACCACACTCGCTTGTGGTCACCTTATTCCTGCGAATACTTTTCCTTTAGAACGGTACAACGGATGTCCTTTTTGCGGTACACCATTTACGTTTTCAGATTTGGATTATAAAGTAGATAAAGTAAAAACACTGGATCTATGGACCGAAGCAGATTTGACAAAGTACGCGGTGAGTTTATTGGCATCGCCAGTTGCATTAAGTGCTACTCAAACGGATAATTTAAAAATTTATCTAAGGGAGTTTAGTCTGCCTGCTGGTGTGGAGATTTCAATAAAAGAAACAAAAATGCTGGTCATTGATGCGTTGGTGGAAGCTGGAAAAACAGCAGAAGCGGGTGTTTATTTTCAAAGTCCTGTTGATATACTTCGCTACTTATGGTTTAAGCACACGGGATATTTACAGATTATTGAGCCTAAAGTAATTACCAAACGAGTGACCAAAAATGCGCGTCATTTTCGGTCTTCTCTCGACAAGAGTACGGCTACAAAGGTTAAATCCGTAGAAGATTTAAAATTAAAATTTACCCGTACCGAAGCGAAGATGTACGCGCGCTGGATCAACAAAATCCCAATGGATATTGTGATGCAATGTGCGCAGATGCACCCAAAGCGAGGTATCTGGGTACGGGTTATCCGTGCGTTACGACTGGGTGAACTCAGTAAACGTAAAGGCTACGAGCAATTGCGGGAATTACTTGATACTTTTTATCATCAGAATTACGAGGTGTGGCAGGGACGGGTAGATCATTTTAAATTAAAAAATGATGCGGCCAATACCTTTGCGTTGCTAAAACAACGACCTGGACTATTTGCCCGTTCTTTGTTTTCATCGATGCTTTGGTTTGGACATAAAGAAACGCTTGGACATTTTCAGCAAATCATGGATCGGGTACCCGCTCGTTTGATTTTCACTTTGAATATGTACGCAGATCTTTATTTTACAAAAAATGGGAAGCGTACGGTTAAACCTTTAGGAGGTATAAACAAACAGATTCCTACTAATAAAATGGTGAATCTTTATAGTGATGAACAGTTGACGGAGATGAAAGAAGCGATTCAGGAATTGACGTTGTCAAAAATTGAGAAGCGGTTTACTGAACAGAAAAATGAGCATCGCTCAATTTTTATTGACGAAGGGTTATTTGGTGTTCCAGTGGCAATTGGTGATCGGAGTGCGCAGATTCAGGATTTGCCAGAAGCATTGATGGGAACTCGTTTCCCTGTTTCGGGAGATACGGTTCGTTTGTTTATGCAGTGGGGCGCTGGCTTATCGGCGCAACGTTTAGATATGGATTTGAGTTGCTCGGTAGCTTACGCTGACCGAGTCGAATTTTGTTCTTACTCTAAATTAACCATTGCCGGATGTCAGCACAGTGGAGATATCCGGTCTATTCCTAAAAAAGTGGGAACCGCAGAATATATTGACCTGAATTTGTTACACCTGGAAAAGTTGGGAGCACGTTATGTGACCTTTACGTGCAATGCTTATTCTAATGGGAGTCTATCACCTAATTTGGTGGTTGGCTGGATGAACAGTGAATCGCCAATGAAAATTTCCAAGCGTGGCGTGGCGTACAATCCGACTTCCGTTCAGCATCAGGTGCGGATAAAAGGAGGACTCGCCAAAGGAATGGCTTTTGGAATACTCGATGTAGCCGCACGTTCTATTCTTTGGCTAGAAATGGAATTCGGTGGCCAGATTGTCCAGCAAATGTCTACGGAAACGGTAGAAAGTTTCTTACAAAAATTAGATGCCAAGCTGAAAATTGGAAATCTTTTAATGTTGAAGGCTAAGTGCCAGGCAATGAATGTTGTGACTGATCCAGCGATCGCTGATGAAGTTTATGATATGAAGTGGGCTTGTAATAGTGCAGCGGTGAGTGCGCTTATTCTGGGAGATTAGCCTGGATTATTCTCAAATAATAAAGTTATTTAATAAGAGCGGTCTACATTGTAAAATGTAGATCGTTTTTTTAAAAAAATTTCTTTCGGCCAATATTTATCTATTTTGTTTTGTATCTTGGCTGGCTGATAAAATAACTAACTTATGAGCAAACAGACCGCAACTCGCAAAACAAAAAAAAGACGCAAAAAGAAAAAAGAAAAGAAGATTTCCTATACTCGAAAACCAGATGATCTCACACTCGATCAATGGCAGGCCGCGCTACGCAAACAATTTGGTAAGCAGACAAAATTTAAACTAACCAATCTTGGCGAGCATCCTATCTTTTCGGATTTTCTTATCCTAAATCCCGAAACCGGTAGTCAATATAAAATAGCCATTCGCAGCAAGGATGATAGTGCTAATTTTTGCGCTTGTCTTGATTTTAAAACCAATCAACTCGGCACCTGTAAACATTTGGGATATGCCCTGAATAAACTTCCCCGCAAGCGAGGCTACCGAAAAATATTTAACGCTGGTTATCAACAACCCCACTCTTCAATTTACCTGGATTATCGCAAAGAGCGAGTGATTAGGATGAGTATTGGAACAAAAAATACTGCTGATTTTCAAGCCCTCAAAGACAAATATTTCACTAGAAATGGCATTCTCAGTCGCAATGGTTATTTAAAATTTGAAAAGCTACTCGAAAGTGCTAGATCAATCAGTGAAGACTTTCGCTGTTACGATGATGCTTTGGAATTTATTTTAGAAACAAGAAGTACCATCAACCGGATCATTAAAAACAAAAGATTATTCAAAAAGGGAAATGATGCTCCTTTATTTAAATCTTTGTTAAAGATAAAATTATATGATTACCAAAAAACGGGGGTTCAGTTTGTCGTCAATGCGGGCCGGAGCTTATTGGCTGATGACATGGGCTTGGGAAAAACCGTCCAGGCAATAGCGGCGGCTGAATTTTACAAAAAGTATTATAATATCGGCCGCGTAATTATTGTTTGTCCAACTTCCTTGAAATATCAGTGGAAAAGTGAAATTGAAAAATTCACTAATTCTACGGCACACGTGGTAGAAGGCAGCATTTTAAAACGTCAAAAACAATACAAGGAAAACGGAGATTTTTATCAAATACTGGGATATCGAATGGCCGCCAACGATCTAAAATACCTCAACCAAATGGAACCCGATTTGATAATTTTGGACGAAGCACAACGCATCAAAAACTGGAAAGCTAAAACCAGTATTGCGATTAAAAAAATAAAATCTCCTTATGCCATTGTACTTACGGGTACACCGATTGAAAACCGTCTGGAAGAATTGTATTCTATCATGCAGTTTATTAATCAGTTTAAACTTGGACCTCTTTACCGTTTTCTGGATCATCATCAGATTACCGATCCTAAATCCGGAAAAATAATTGGGTATGATCATCTAAATGAAATAGGCAAGGTACTTTCCGATACGCTGATACGAAGAACCAAAAAACAAGTCCTCCGACAAATTCCGAAGCGGCAAGACAAAATATTACTCGTGCCCATGACGGAAGAACAACGAGAAGTGCACGACGAGCAAAAGGATTACGTGGCACGATTGGTCGCTAAATGGAGAAGGCATAATTTTTTAAGTGAACCAGATCGTAAGCGCTTGATGAGCTCACTTAGTAAAATGCGGATGGTTTGTGATAGTACTTATGTGATTGATCAGGAGACACGTTTTGATACTAAAATTACCGAGCTAATTTGTATACTGGAAGAATTTTTCTGTAACCCGGGAGAAAAAGCGGTCATCTTTAGTCAATGGGCTCGCATGAATAATATTGTCGCCCACGAACTTGAAGATCGTAATATGCCTTACCAGTATCTGCACGGTGGCGTTCCCAGTAAAAAGCGGCAGGCACTCTTGGACAATTTCCGGGATGATCCTGAATGCCGGGTATTTCTGTCTACCGATGCGGGTGGTGTGGGCCTTAATTTACAAGCTGCTTCGTTGGTTGTCAACCTCGATATTCCGTGGAACCCAGCCATCCTTGAGCAACGAATTGCCCGCGTATATCGAATGGGACAGAAACGCCCGGTTCAGGTGATTAACCTCGTAGCTGCTCATACAATCGAACACCGGATGCTTGGTGTTTTAAAATTTAAAAATGCGATGTTTAAAGGTGTTTTGGACGACGGAGAAGATGCGATATTTTTGTCCCAATCCAAATTTTCGAGCTTTATGGGAAAGATCGAAGACTTAACGGAAGGTGCCGCAGCACAACCTCTCCAGGCTCCTCCCGCCGATGCTTCAATGGACGAGATAAAAAAGGAAATCGACGAGCAACAAAAACCAGTAGAGCAGGATCCGTCTCACGATCCAGCCTTTGCTGAAAACTCGAGTCCACAAAAATCTACAGTACCAGAAACATCCGGTCATTCTCGGGTCACCACCCATCCACAGGAAATACTGGAACAGGGAATGGCATTTTTTCAGGGAATGGCGAACATTTTGCAAAGCCCAGAAAAAACCGCTGATTTTGTAAAAAATATTACTGAAAAAGACGAGAAATCAGGACAGACTTTTATAAAAATCCCGGTTGCGAATGAGGATTTTCTACAAAATACTCTGAAAATGGTAGGACAATTTTTTGAAAAATTAGAAAGGAGATAGCGACTTTATCTAGTAATTGCTCCCAAGTACAGAAGGAAGTCGTTTAAGAATGTCCACAGAAAAAATAATGGTAATTCTTTAGGTTTGTCATTCATTCTTAAACGACTTCCAGTACTCATTCAAAACATTAACAACACCCTCCACCCGGGGTGCAACTTCCTTTTGCCTCAACTAGATTTTTCACTACTTTAGGTAGCCCACAATCTTCCAAAGCCAGACAAGCCGTTTTTTTATTCGTCAGCTGGAAATTACCATCCTTAAATTCCATCCCGAATTTTCCGATAGTTCCGGATTGATACTCCACTTCGATTTCGAGGTCTTCCATTCCTAGTTTGGTTTCGGCGAGGGTGATAATGCCCAATAATTTTTCGGTACTGAGCCGGTGGTCGAAATCATTGGCTTCCCAGAGTTGTAAACTGGCTACTTTCTCTTCGCGAACTTTTCCGCCGCAGTCGATAAAATTTTTGGTAACCACCCCAATTTCTGTAATGTGAAAATGAGCAGGGATGGCTTTACCATCTGGTAAATAAAAATGTAATTTTTCGACGTTAGTCAGTTCTTTTTTAAAATCAGATATTTTCATAATAAATAAATTTATTTTTAAAAGTGAAGTAATTATACTAGCAACAATTATTTGCGGAGCTTATTTTTTTAAAAAAAGAAAGAAATTGCTCCTTTATTCCTTTCCATTTATCAACATTGAGACAATAACACATTTTCGTTCCTTCCACAGTACCTTTAATCAGTCCAGCCTGTTTTAATTCTTTCAGATGCTGGGAAATAGTAGGCTGGGCAAGTCCTATTTCGGTAACAAGATCTCCACAAATGCAGGTAGTGGATTCTCTCAGCTGTTCCAAAATTGCAATTCGTGCCGGATGTCCTAGTACTTTTGCCAACAATGCCAGCTCATTTTGCTGATCTGTGTATAAATTTGTTTTTGTAAGCCCCATAATTCTATATTTACAATATTACTATATCGCAATATAACGATTAAAAGTAATTATCGCAATATTTTTGAATAATTTTAAGTAAATTTGTATAAATGTTTACTCTTTTAAAGCCCTCAAGCAGATAATCCTTTTATTTATTTTCGCATTTTCACAATCATTTTCAGCAACATTCTAACGTTCGTCCCAAAACTGAAGGATATTTATAGCATAAAAGACTTATTGAAATCCCCTTTTTCAATATAGAGTGTAATATATTTCGTATTAAATTTACTAAAAGAGAAGGTCACTTAGCAAGGCGGAACAGTCAAGCTAGTGCCTTTTGTAGCCATTTGGGCAAAGTAATAGACAGAGTCTGTTATTCTGTGCATTCTAAAAAAACATCCTTTTGTTAGGATCAAAACACCACATTTTAAAACCTCCAACATGAGAATTTTTATACCCGTCATAATCATTGTCTGTTTATGCTTTCAATTTAATATTTCAGCACAAATCATCTATGTTGCTCCCGATGGTACTGGCGACGGATCTTCGTGGATCGAGGCTTCCGGTAATCTGCCTGATATTCTCACCAATAGTAGTACAGGAGCAGAAATATGGGTTGCTGCTGGCGTATATCTTCCACATACCACCGATCGAAACGCATCATTCGTTATTCCATCTGGAGTAGCAATTTATGGTGGTTTTAATGGTACAGAAGCTAATCAGTCCGAACGAGATCCAGTTACCAACTTGACTATTTTAAGCGGTGCCGTCGGTACTCCCTCAGATGAGGATAACAGTTATTCGGTCGTTCGCACCCTAGACGTTAGCTCCGCAACCCTACTCGACGGTTTTATAATTGAACATGGAATGGCCAACGATGATGGGGGCGGTTTCGATAATCCAGACCGCGCGGGAGGTGGATGGCATAATAAAGCTAGCAACGGAAGTGAATCCAGTCCAACGATCACCGATTGTATTTTCAGAAATAATTATGCTTCTGGTTTTGGAGGTGGAATGGCAAACATTGCAGACTACGGTGCTACCTGTACCAGTCTTATCAGCAATTGTGTTTTTGAAAATAACATTTGTGATAACGACGGTGGAGGACTTTATAATGGTGGAAAAGTAAATGGTAATTGTAAACCTCAGATTATTGATTGCATCTTTGATAGTAATACTGCCGGAAATGGAGGAGGCGCTATTTACAATAACGGTCAGGACGGACTTTGTAATCCAGTTATTGACCGTTGTCAGATTCTTAACAACTACTCAGATTATGCTGGTGGTGGTATTTATTCTTTTGGAAAAGATGGTGCAGCAGATGCGCAGATTAGCAATTCTCTAATCATTGGTAACATTGCACAATTTGGTGGAGGTGGCATCTATAATCTTGGTAATGGTACTGGCTCCGCAAGTCCTACTGTCCTTAACTGTACATTCACCCTCAACTCATCGGTCGTAGGTGGTGCTATGTATAACAATGCAGGAAACGCCCAGGGAACGGCCAGTCCAAACATCACAAACTGTATTTTTTGGAATAATCCAACATCTGCTGGTGGCTCTGTTTTTCGGGCTAATTTTGGTACCCCCAATATATCTTATTCCATTGTCGACGTAGCTGAATGCAATGATCTTAACAGCGGATCAGAATCAGATGTAACTTGTGGTCCTGGAATGTTGTTCAATATAAATCCTGACCTTACCCCTACATACGGAATTCCAGTCGGTTCACCTGCGATTAATGTTGGAAGTAATGTCCCCCTTAATTTGCTAGGTTTAGTCCTCAACCTAAATCAACAACCTCGTATACAAAACGCATTAGTAGATTTGGGTGCAACCGAAACCTTCTCCCCTAATCTGGACACAGACAATGATGGTATTCCTGATGATACGGATAATTGTCCCACCATAGCAAATACAAATCAACTGGATGCTGATATGGATAATTTTGGCGCAGTCTGTGATTGTGACGATACGGAGGCTACAATTAATGATAATGCTATTGAAATTTGTGATGGACTGGATAATAACTGTGATGGTATTATTGACGAAGGATTTGATCTGGACGGAGATGGATTTAAGATCTGTGAAGGAGATTGTGATGATACCGATCCTACCATTTTTCCCGGTGCCATAGAACTGTGTGACGGAATTGATAACAATTGTAATGACATCATTGATGAAGGAGCCGATCCTATTGCACGATACCCGGATCTGGATGGAGATTTACTCGGTGACGCCAACGCCAACCCGTCTTTCGACTGCCCACCACTACCGGGTTACGTAGAAGACAATACAGACTGTGATGATACCAATCCATTTCTTCCACAAGCACCAGGTACCCTCTGTAATGATGGAGACCCAAATACAACGGGTGACATGATTCAGGACGATGGCTGCACCTGCCTGGGAATACCAGGAACTAGTGGCTACTGCGCTACTCTCGGAATGCAACCTTGGGTCGAATGGATTAGCAATGTTGATTTTGGAGATATTCAAAACAGTTCATTTAAAGAACAATACGCTGATTTTACTGGATTGACTACCGATGTCTCAATTGGAAATTCTTTCCCAATTACCGTACAGGCCAATTTTGCGCATCCTCACTATGACGAATATATTCGGATCTGGATTGATTTTAATCAGGACGCCGATTTTGAAGACATTGGAGAATTAGTACTAGAAGCAATTCATCCCATTGGACCAGACGGAACACTCCCTCCAGCCTTAATCGGGGATTTAGACATTCCGGTCACCGCTACCCTTGGAAGTACTCGTATGAGAATTAGTATGCAACGAGAAGCTTATGCGGATCCTTGTGATAGTTTTGAATATGGAGAAGTCGAAGATTACTCTATTAGTATTATCAACGATGGCCCAGTACTTTCGCTGGACTGCCCCGCCGATCAATCTTTAACAGCCGCAGTGGGCGCAACAACTACCGTCGCTACCTGGATCATTCCTACACCAACCACCACTTGTCCCGCTGGTATCACCACTATTTTACAAACCACAGGACTCGCTCCAGGCGAAGACTTCCCCATCGGAAACAATACCATTACTTACGAAGCAACCGACGAGTGCGGGAATACAGAAACTTGCTCCTTTGACATTAATGTCATCGATGGTGGAGCAGCTTTGCTAACTCTGGACTACCCCGCTGACCAATCCTTGACCACTGCTATTGGCGCAACAACTGCCGTGGCTACCTGGACCATTCCTACACCAACCACCACTTGTCATAATGGGATCACTACTATTTTACAAACCGCAGGACTCGTCCCAGGTCAAGACTTCCCTATCGGAAATAATACTATTACTTACGAAGCAACCGACGAGTGTGGTAATACAGAATCCTGCTCTTTTAATATTATCGTCAATGATGGTGGATCGATTGGAAATGGGTACTGTGAATCCCGTGCTAACCAACCTTGGGTAGAATGGATTGGCAACGTAACACTTAGCGATTTAAATAATACCAGTTCGAAATCCGGGTACAGTGATCTTACTACCTTAGTCGCCAATGTAAATACAGGCGAAAATTATCAACTATCGGTTCAACCTGTTTTTAGCTACACCCACTATACGGAGTACATTCAGGTATGGATTGATTTTAATCAAAATGAAAACTTTAACGATCCGGGTGAATTGGTTGTTTCTGCAATTTATACTAATGGCGTTAACGGTACTACCCCATCACCTATTTCAGAAAATATTCTTATTCCTGCTAATGCTACCTCTGGAACTACCCGGATGCGCGTAGCAATGCAAAAAAATCAGGCTAGCACTCCGTGTGAAATTTTTGATCTTGGAGAAGTAGAAGACTATACCGTTAACATCACCAATAGCGGTCCGACACTTACGCTTGACTGCTCCGATGACTTTAGGATTGATACCGGAATCGGCGCTACTTCTGGTATCATCACATGGACAGAACCCTCCCTTTCAACTACCTGTCCAGACAATATTACCACCTTATTACAAATTAGTGGACCAGCCAATGCTAGTACACAACCCGTTGGTAATTATACAATTTCCTACGAGGCAACGGATAATTGTGGAAATATCGAAACCTGTTCCTTTACCATTATCGTTAACGATAGTGATATGACCACCCTAACCTTGGACTGTCCTCCTAATCAAACGCTAACTACATTACCCGGTGCAACGACTATTAGTGCAACCTGGAATGTCCCCGTTCCTACGACAGAATGTCCATCGGGCATTATTGACATTTTACAAACAACCGGTCTTCCTTCCGGGAGTTTGTTCCCGATTGGTGTCAACAACATTTCTTACGAAGTAAGTGATGATTGTGGAGATATTGAAACCTGCTCTTTTACAATCACCGTCAATGATGGTGGACCCGTTGGCAACGGTTATTGTGAATCATCGGCATCCGCTCCGTGGGTAGACTGGATTGGGAACGTAAGTTTAAATGATCTAAACAATCCCAGCAATAAAGCTGGATATAACGATTTCACAAATTTAGTAGCCAACGCAGATATTGGAGGAAGCTACCAGATTATTGTTCAGCCTATCTTCAGCTATACGCACTTTACCGAGTATATTCAGGTCTGGATTGATTTTAATCAAAATGAAAGTTTTGCCGATCCGGGAGAACTAGTTGTTTCTGCGGTTTATACTAACGGCATTAATGGAACGTCCGCTAATCCAGTTATCCAAAACATTACAATTCCTTCGGGAGCAACCGTCGGAAATACGCGAATGCGCGTGTCCATGAATCGTACCGAAGCGGCAGGTCCCTGTGAACTTTTTGGATTTGGGGAAGTGGAAGATTATACTGTCAACCTGATTAACAGTGGTCCTGTTTTGAGCCTGAGTTGTGGTTCGGATATTAATATTGATGCTGGTCTCGGTGCTATATCCGGAGTCATTGCCTGGAGCGCGCCCACCTTTGGTACCACTTGTCCAACCGGAGTTCCAAATCTGATCCAGACCAGTGGTCCAGCTAATGGAAGCAGCCAGGCGTTGGGAACCTATCCCGTTGCTTACGAAGCAACGGACGACTGTGGAAATATTGAAACCTGTTCCTTTACCGTTACTCTAAGTAGTGATCCAGCTTCTCTCTCGCTCAGTTGTCCTGTTAATCAAAACTTAACGGCTGCCGTTGGATCTACCACAGCCATTGCCAACTGGGATACACCTCTTCCAACTACTACCTGCCCCGGTGGCAATATCACCATCGATCAAATTGCGGGCTTAGTCGCTGGCAGTGATTTTCCGATTGGTACCAGTACGATTACTTACGAGGCTGCAGACGATTGTGGCAATATTGAAACTTGTTCCTTTACCATCACGGTTAACGATGGCGGTCCAGTAGGAAATGGTTACTGTGCTTCGGCTGCTTCGGCACCTTGGGAAGAATGGATTGGAAATGTTTCTTTTAACGATTTAGATAACACCAGTGGTAAAAATGGCTATGGTGATTTTACGTCCCTAACGGCCAATGTAATAAAAGGAGAAACCTATACTTTATCCATCCAGCCGATTTTTAGTTATACGCACTATACCGAATATATCCAGGTTTGGATTGATTATAATGGAAATGAAAATTTTAGTGATCCCGGTGAATTGGTAGTTTCTACTATTTATGAAAATGGTATTAACGGATCTATTGCTCCTCCCATCACCGAAGACATCACCATTCCGGGCAATGCACCTACGGGCGCTACTCGAATGCGGGTAACCATGAGTCGTGATGCGGCGGCAGGCCCTTGCGAAAATTTTACGACGGGAGAAGTGGAAGATTATACGCTCAATATTGGACAGGCTCCTGCGAATGCGATCGTTAATAGTGATGTGATTCTTAATTTATCTACTTACGTCGAAGCTCGTACCGTCCAGCTAAATTGGGCATCTAATCAGGACGTAGAAACTACCGCTTATGCCATTGAAAGAAAAGGAAGTAATGGTGATTTTACCGAAATTGCTCAAGTAGCTTCTTACGATAATACGCAACGGACCCATTTTTATTCATACACGGATCGTTCGGTAACCGATGGCCATTATGAATATAGAATCGTAGCGCTTAAACAGGATGGATCCACCGCATTTACAAATGTACAAGCAGTGGAAATAGGAAACGAAGTTGGGCGTTTAAGTGCTTTTCCAAATCCGGCGCATTCACAAGTTACACTGATGAGTCATTTATTACTAGAGCATTCCGTAAATCTAATGATTACTAACAGTTTAGGTCAGATTATCCACCAAAAACAGTACGACGCTACCAATGAGCAACGGATTCTATTGGAGGTCAGTAATTATCCTAACGGAATTTATCTGGTAAGATTTCAGGCGGGAAAACGCAAAGCACTTTATACAAAATTGGTGGTAGAGCGAGAGTAAAAATGGCCAGTTGGCTGATTTGCTTGTTGGCCAGTTGGCGCTCTTTCTTCACATTAGAAGAGCGCCACTAGCTAATGGCTAAACAGCTAACTGGCAATTCCTTTTTACATTTTCGTCGCCTTTTTTCTCTTCTTTGGTAATTCTTTAAGTGGCGTAGACATAACAGGAGTCACTTCGTAGCCTGCTTGTCGCAATAAAGTAATCACTCCGAATTCACCACCCAGGTGGCCGGCACCGACCGCAAAAAAGGTAGGTTGTTCTTTGGCCATTTGAGCCATAACTGGAATCCAGTTTTGATTTCTATTTTTCAGAAAAATGTCTTCGTATTTTCCGATGCCGTCGACGTCCGATTTAAACATTTGTTGCATACCCGCAATATCCTGCTGCTTATAAATTTCGGTCATTTTACTCAATTCATCATCACCCTCGCCTTCACCACCACGAATAGAATTTATCAGCATAGCCGCTTGATCGGTATAAGGAATACTGTCGAAAACACTCATCTGGTATTCAATTGTTTCTAGTCCACCCATCTTCTTTTCTTCGGCAGTGGCCATTTCCATAAATTCCATTTCGTAGGATTTGATATCCTCGCCCATGCCACCACCCGGCGAAGGACTCGTAAAATCAAAATCTCCTCCGGACATAGCGGATAAGAACATCGGTTTGATTCTTTCCAACATCATCATCGGTAATCCTAATCCTGAGAAATGATCGCTTACCATTTTATAATCTTCTTTACTTAAAAGATCTTTTAAAGTCGTTCCATCCTCCATCATAATTTTACCAATCATTCCCATCATGGCACTCATGTCGGACATGTCCTCCATATTGATTTCAAATACTACCTGCTCCATTCGATCAAATACGGCGACAGTAGAATCTGTCAAAAAAAAATCTTTTTTATCAATCATATGGATGGTTCCGTAGAGATACGAAGGTTGGATCAGATCTTTTCCCGCTATTTTCCACAGCAGTGATTTTTCAGTTGGAACCGGAGAGATCGCTTCCGTTACGACCTTTTCATTAGTCTTGGGACTGCAAGCGACCACCATTAATAATAAAAGGAAAAAGTATGAAGTAGTTATTTTTTTCATGATAATAATTTTTGTGAATCTTCGGCACTTCTACCGTCAAAATCCTGCACAATACCCAGTAAAAGCTGGATATCTTTAAAAAACTCGTGTACCAACGTAAAACTAACGTTTGATCGGAATATATAAGGTTCCAAAATGTCTTTTGGTTCAGTTACTGCAACATATATGTCATTATTTACAAAACTAAGGTAAATTTCCTTACCTATTTTTTCGCGGTAACAAGCAATCTTGACTTGTATATCTTCATCCAATACGTACTTCGGCTGAGCGTCGGGCGAAACATATACATCGAATAATTCTCCAAACGCAGGATTCATAAAAGATTCATCTATTTGTCCTCCTCCCGCCCGGTCAAAAGATTTTATTGTACGAGTAAGGTATTGTTTAAAAGCGGCTGGCAAAATTAAAATAGATCCTCTGATTGGACGCTTCATGGTCGCCCGCATGAAGACCCCCCGAAAGACATAATTGTAACGATCTCGTACTTTGGATAACTCTCTTACTTTCAATTCACACATTTCAAAAGGAACTTCCCCAATTTTTCCACTGATGTAATCTTCTCCTTTGTAGAAGGAAGCATTAGAAGTAAAAATTTTGCTTTTCCTGAATTGATCCTTTCCGATAAATTTTTCGACATCATAACGCAGGGTATCAAAATTCAGGTCATCATCAATAAAATCCAGTACGAGATTGACGATGTTAGGTTTAAAGGTTTTCACAAACTGGTTCATCCGAAAACTAAGATAACCAAGATATAATCCAAGAGGAATCATCAAGAAAAAAGTAACGGTTGGAATATTCAGATACATCGACACAAAACCAATGGCTAAAAATAGTAAGATACTTACTAAAGAAAGCCAGAGTAATTTTTTACGCCTGTTTTCCATTCTAATCAGCTCAGGATGAATGGTATGGTTATAAAAGATACGAAATTCAGCGAGTCGATCCATACGATAAAGTTGATGCAAAACTTCAATGAAAAAAACGGCTGGCTCCAGGTCGGAATCAGCCGTTTTTAGGATATTTTATTTTCATTAAGGATCGTTTAAAAAATAAGTTATAAAGGTTTGGGTCGATTAATTTGATGCTAATCGAGGCGGTGAAATGCGATTTATGCCGTAGCATAATAGCTTGCCTTGGCTGAAAGCCAAGGAGTTTTTCACCAACGAAGAGTAGCAGCAAATTAAACAGCCAAATGTTATAAGTTATTCTTTTAATGATCCTAAACTACTTAGAAGGTTTTGAAGAAGAATTCTCTGGGATATCATACTCTTCCAGATATTCTGAAATAAGTCCACCAATAATATCTTTCAGGTAGGCCTTTTCGAGTTTAGCAATGGTTTTCAATTTTAGCAATTTCTTCTTATCAAAGACAAAAGTTACCCGTTTCTTTTCTTTAGGAACAACTGCTCTCTGTATTTCTTTTTTGTTAGGGTCTACGGTTGTTCTGATCAAAGCATCCAGACCACTCATTGGACGACGACCTTTTTCCAGATTTCCCGTATCTGTATGAGATGTTCCGAGCGTCCGCTTTTTTTGGCGAGCTGCTTTTTTCTTTTCTTCTACGACAGATTCTTTGACTACCGTCTGAAATAAAGATTCCAGATCAGCCGTAAAGCTTTTGCTGCTACCAGAACGACTTCGATTATCCGAAGCTTTTCTTTGAGAAGTTTTTTTAGATTTTTTACCTTCCGGTAATACGTTGTCTCCCATGAACGCCGTTTCTTCCTCTACAGAAGCAGCTGGCTTTCCAAACAGACTCTCTAACCCGTCTTTTAATGTTTTCTTACTCACAATCGTGGGATTTAGTGGTTCATAAATTGAAGCTGTTCAACGTTTTTTAAAGAAGACGAAGATAAGTGCTTGGTTGTCGAGACAATGCAAATTTTGAGGTTTGTCTTGGCTGTCAGCCTAGACGGTGCCGAAAAATTTGTGAAGTATTGGCAATCAATGACTTAGCTGCAGTCATTTTGTATTAACTTTAAACAGCTTCGTTGACTTATTTTGTCGATTGCGGTTTTAGGCTTCTTCTTTTACGGCGGTACGTTCCAAAATTTCTTTACAAAGACTTAAGTAATCCTTGGCACCATTACTAGACTTTGCGTAAGAAAATATATCCATACGCTGAGCGGGTGCTTCGGCCAACGTTACGTTGTCGCGAATCAAGGTCTTAAATACTTTCTCACCAAAATATTTTTGGATCGTCGCTACTACATCACGATTTAATACTTTTCGCGCATCGTACATTGTAGCAATCACGCCACCGATTTCCAGTTTTTTATTTAGACGGAACCGTACCTTGTCAACTACCTGCTTAATTTTGGTCAATCCTTGCAGGGCCAAAAATTCTGTCTGCAATGGAATATAAACGAAATCACTGGTCGTTAACGCATTTAAGGTCAACAGTCCAAGCGACGGCGGGCAATCAATGATAATATAATCATACTCTTCTAATACCGGCTGGAATAATTCCTGTAAGATATACTCTCGACCCGCTTCGTTGATCAACTCCATTTCCGCACCAGATAGATCCAGGCTGGAGGTAACCACGTCCATACCTTCCTTAGCAGTGTAAGGAACCAGTTCGCTTTCACCACGAATAGACTCATAAATCGTAATTTTTTGTCTTGGAATACCCAATGAAAGGGTGAGGTTGGCCTGAGGATCCAGGTCAATTAAAAGAACTTTTTGTCCTAATTCTACTAAACCAGCACCAATATTAATGGCACTCGTCGTTTTTCCTACACCACCTTTGTGGTTCAAAAGAGAGATTATCTTTCCCATGTACGGTTAATTATAGTGTTTCTAAAAATATCTAAATCTAAAAAATCCTTCTGTAAACGCTGAAGATACAAAAAATTTCAACGCTTGTGGACAAATATAAAAAATTCTGACCTCTTCTGAAACTTATACGTATTAATTTTTAATATTAGCCTGTTAATACATGTCTCAATAATTGAGCCAAAATCGTAATATGTTATTGAAATACATCGCTTCCCGAATTGGATTATTTTTGCGGTGATGTCTAAATTATTATTGATGAAAAAAAGAAATTGGAAATTATATTGTTTTTTGTGCTACGCGCTCTCTTTTGGTATTTCGCTTACCGCTCAAGAAACGTTCAATGCCGTAAAAATATACGGTGATTTCTATTTTGGAAAAGTAGGTCGGGGAGAACCCAATCTATACCTTGGTCGCTTTGATTCCAATAACTTAAAAGGGATAACGGTTGCTTACTCATGGGTAAATCCAGATAAAAAATATAGTAAAGAAATTGAGTTAGGAACAAGAATCAGAACACGCCATGTTACTTTTGATAGCATCAATTACTCCATCAAGGACTTTGAGGCAGCCGCCCGCTTCGAATGGGGTGTCCGATTAAAGAAAAAACTTTTTAACTATGTTACCTTTAGCTTAAATCCTGCCGTTGATTTGTATTTCTACGATGGAGATGCGCAACCAGAATCTATTATCGGTTTTCCGGTTTCTTCCACAAATGGTGGTATTTTGTTGTCTTTTATTCCTCATATGGAGGTTCCTTTAGGAGAAAGACTTTTTCTAGATTTCAATATCAATTTTATCAACGTCAGTTTTGGGATAGATCATCAGCGTACTTTTAATCCTGCCTTTAGTGAACCTCAGCAAAAAATATCCGGCTTTGATTTTGACACACAGGGAGAACGAAGTTTTCGAATTGGGTTAGGGTATCGATTATTTCCACAAAAAAAGAATCTGCCAAAGGAGTGAAAATTTTCTTAAAAACATATCATCATTTATTTTTAAATAAAAAATACTATTTCCTATTTCAAGTTGAAAATAGAGATCGTGAAAATCATTGTGCCTCCTCGGTTATAAGTTTACTTTGTCAAATTTTCATGCATCAAAAAAAGTACCTTTTACTTTTTGGTTTACTTTTTCACGCGTTTGTCATTTCAATTTCCGCGCAAAATTTTGTTGCTAAAAATTACCCCTCCTTCGCCGTTGGCCACTCTCAGATTTATAGCCTTTTAGAAGATCGCCACGGTTATCTCTGGATTGGAACCTGGGGCGGCGGACTAACCTTGTATGATGGTCAAACCTTTAAAAAATTTTCTGGGGAAAATCAACCAGAAACACGCTATATCAACACGCTACTTGAAGATGATCAAAAAAATATCATCATCGGCGGAGCTGGAAACCTCACCATTTTTAACGGACAATCTTTTCATTCCCTTACTACCCTACCGCCCAACGTACAACAAATCAACGACCTCATTCAGACCCCGGATAAAAAAATATGGGTCGCCACCGACCGGGGATTATTTTTTCTAAAAAAGGATAATCTAATCGCCGTTCCAACTTTTCCAGATCATGCAAATGTGGAAGACTTGTTTTTGACCAAAACCGGTATTCTCTGGATCGCTACAGAAGAAGGAGCCTATTATTTTGAAAATAATTTTTTCAATAAAATTAGTACGATTGACGGACTCAGCCGAGATCATGTACGCGCTATCACCGCCACCGATGATGGCCGAATCTGGCTGGCAACAGTTACCGGTGGAATAGACATTTATTACAAAACATCCATCAGTCGTTTTTCTAAATCTGACCAGTTAGAAGAAGGTCTTGGAATCAACACCATTTCTACAGATCAATTGGGCCGGATCTGGATTGGAATGGTCAACGAGGGCGTCTATTGTTACGATCCAGATACTGGCAGCGATTTTTGGTTGCGTGAACGGACCACGGCCGGACTAGAAAGCGATAATATTAAAATCACCTTATCCGACCGATGGGGCAATTACTGGCTGGGTACCTCCGGGGGTGGCTTGACCCGGTACGCAGAAAGTACCCGACAATTTACGCAATACACCGAAGCGGACGGATTGGCCGACAAAGAGGTGTACGCCATTAGCCAGGACAGTTCAGGAAAACTCTGGCTAGCTACCAGTCGCGGCGTGAGTACTTTTGACGGTAAAAAATTTAATAATTTTAGTCAGCAAAGAAATTTTGCCGACCTGAAATGCCGAGCCATTTTAGTTGATCAAAAAAATAGAATCTGGATCGGTACGGAAGGAGAAGGCCTCAAACTATACGATGGAAATAGTTACCGCCAGTTTCAACCCTGGGACGGCATCCAAGGTAATCTGATTCAGGATATTGTCGAAGATAGCTTGGGTAATATCTGGGTGGCGATGATGGACGCAGGTATTGCCCGCTTGGCAATAGACGACCGGGACAGCAGTGGTACCACTTACCGGATCACCCGCTTTACCCGAAAAAACGGGTTGCCCGTCAACGCTATTTATGACCTGCATCTTGATCGCTGGCAGCGGCTTTGGTACGCAACCAGAGGTGGAGGAATTGGCTATTTAGAAAATGATAGTACGCTCGTAAATTTTGCTTCTGACGATGGTCTACCTTCGCTCCACGTACGTACGCTGACCGAAGATTCACTCGGCTACCTATGGGGAGGTACAGCAGATAACGGCATTTTTAATATTCATCTTTACGGACAACAGCCTCAGTTTTCCGTTTTTGGTGAGCGTGAAGGACTTAGTTCAGACAATATTTATTCCTTGATTTTTTCGTCTAATGACCAGCTGTGGGTAGGTAACCAATCGGGAGTGGAGCAAGTAGCGGTGAGTAGTGGTCGGGATGAAATCGGAGCGGTAAAATTTTACGGAAACAAGGAAGGTTTTAACGGAGGAGAGACTTGTGAAAGTGCGGTTATAAAAGATCGGGAGATCTTATGGTTTGGAACCATTGGCGGGTTAATGAAATATACGCCACAAACCTTAAAGGAAGATACCAGTATTCCAAAAATCAGCATTACCAATGTCAGATTATCCTACGATTCTCTACAGAACACGGTATACAAAAATGTGTTAAACCAATGGGGGCAAGTTGATTCTACCCTCGTTTTTGATTACGTTGACAACAACGTAAGCTTTGAATATCTAGGCTTACATCTGGGACAGTCAACGCCCCTGAAATATCAGTGGAAGATGGATGGTTTGACCACTGAATGGTCGCAACCAAGGACCGATCAAAAAAGTGATTTCCCTTATTTGCCTTCCGGAAAATATGTCTTCCGAGTGCACGCAATCAGTAATACGGGTATTAAAAGTTCCGAACAATCCGTGGCCTTTTCTATTCGTACTCCTTTTTGGCAAACGAGCTTATTTAAAGTAGGGATTATCTTGTTAGGAATTTTACTCATCGGCAGTTTTTTCTTTTCTCGTATCCGAACCATCCGGCAAGAATCCCGACAAAAAACGGAACGGTTGAAAATGGAGAAACACCTCCTGGAGCTAGAACAAAAGGCATTACAATTGCAAATGAATCCTCATTTTATTTTTAATGTTTTAAATACTATTCAAAGTAAAATAAACGCAACCGATCACCGGGATGCCCGCTATCAACTCGCCAAATTTTCTAAACTAATGCGTGCCACGCTAGAAAATTCACGAGCGTCCGCTATTAGTTTAGAAGAAGAAATACAAAGTCTGGAAAACTATCTGGCCATGGAAAGAATGAGTCGGAATAATAGTTTTGACTACCAAATTGAGTTGGTGGGAACGACCGATCCTGAAACCTTAATTCCTCCCATGCTAATTCAACCTTTCGTAGAAAATGCTATTATCCACGGCGTGGCCCACGTGCCGGAGGGTGGTAAAATTGAGGTTAAATTTACACAAAGAAATGGCTTTCTAGAAGCCATGATCCTGGATAATGGTATTGGCAGGGCCGCAGCCAAAGAGCGTAAGAGTCAGGTTGAAGCACAGCATAAATCAGTTGCACTAACGGTTACTCAGGAGCGCCTGGAATTACTGGGTAACCAACCTAGCGGACTGAAGCGATTGGAAATAACGGATATTATAGAAGATGGAAGAGTGAAGGGAACAAGGGTTTTCTTACGTATATAAATCACGAGCCCCGCTTCATTATCAGAAGCGAGGCTCGTGGTTACGTTATTTTTTTATTAAAAATAACTATTCATTCGACAATTATTTAACAATCAATTCACGGGTTGACTTTCCTGCCGCAGATTCGATCGTTACGTAATAAATACCGGCTACCTCCAAATCATTACGCGCTACCTCAAAACGTTGTGTGCCAGCATTTAATTCACCTTTAAATACAGATTTTACGAGTCTTCCCGTCTGATCTAGAATATTAATGGTGTAAGTGTCTCGATCAAATAATTCAAAATTAATGGTAGAGATATCATTGGTCATGATGGTTGGTTCGATGGTAAAATCACTGACCGCTTCTGCCAAAAACTCACTACTAACTGCTAGCTCGATATTAGTGGTGACATTAGAGTTTACGTAAGTGTAAACGCCATCTACTTCTGACCAGATAATAGAGAGCACCTCTAGTTTTTCCACGTCCCATGCTGGATCGATGGCAATGGTATAAAACCCTTCCATGATGTCACCATCCGTCACGGCACCCGTCGTCAATTGCTCGCCAAAATGTGAGGTTGTAAAGGAGCTTACCAATACTTTTTCGTGTCCCGCGTTCGTACCTCGATTCGTCTGAGGGCCGACGTAGCCATCATTTACTATATATACCCCTAGGTAATAATTAGCGTCCGCATCCTGAAAAAATTCTGTTTGGGTACTAACGTTGATTTCCTGAGTGGCATCTGTGTAGGTAGCAATAAGTCCAGTATTAATGATCGGAGCCTGATCTGCCATCTCATTGACTGCCGCCTGAATGGCCACTCTTTTAGCAGCCGCAGAACTGCTAAATACAGATTGATTTACATTACCCATAAAAAACTGAGGCTGTCCAGTAATCATAAAGTTATCCGCTAAGGCAGCAGAAGTTGGAGTTACCAAATCACCACTATGATGAACGGCAATTAGCGTTGCTTTTTCCTCATTATCTTTGATCAAATCATGAAACATATCCCATCCCCAGCCGCCACAGGGAGGACACCAGGTAGCACTAATTTTGGTAATAAGGGAAGATTGTGTTTCGGGTGCTTCTTGGCTATAGCCGATAAAAGCTAAAAATGAAAATGCAATACTGAGGGTAATTTTTTGTATCATGATATATAATTTAAACATTTTAATTATTCTAATGAGTTATTCTTAAGTACAAAAATAAGACGATTTGTGCTTCAATGGTCAAATTTAGAGGCGATATGTTGTCCAACTAACAATTTTCAGCAGATTGCTTGAAGAATACTTACGAGAAACATAATTGTTTGGATCGTTTATTAGGAATGAGATATTAATAAATTAAGAATTTTGGGTTAGAGGTTTTTGTTGCTAGTGAGGCAAAAAACATGACTGAACCCTGTGAAGGAACCGGAACGGTCGGGCTGCCATAGCCGCGCTATCACGAGGCTTTTTAACGAAACTAGCGGCAAAAAGATCAAGCCAAAAACGTAAATTTATTATTAACTCATTCCCAAACAAGGAAACTATGCAGTTGTTTAAAGCTACATCTCTAAATTATTCTTTTCTTTTCCATCTAAGTCCGCGTAATCGCTTGGGACCGTACCAAAGCCAAAATCCGGTAGAAGCCAAGAGAATAACGCCCCACCCTAGAAAATTCATGGTGGTCAATTTAAAAATATCTCCAAAAATAGACCCATCGTGGAGCGACTCAATCCAGTCAGAATAACGGACATCTACGGACAAAATTTCTCCCGAAGCGCCATCCAGCTGCACTTCCCAGTTATCGTTCTCAAATAAAACCTTTACCATTCCTTTATCGGGTCGAACATCTATCCGATCAACTGGATTTCCAGTTTGCTCCGGGTATTGTTTATAAAGTCCTTCTTTTCCGAGCAATGACAGTTCAGAAAGGCTTTTCCATTGGGTAAGATCGGAGACGTTCCCTTTTTTGGTAGCCGGCTGGATCATTGCAACATCTTTCTTTAGCGCCAGTAAAATTCCGGTCCCGGCACTAATAATGAGCAAGACGGCCAGTACCAGCCCCAGGTATCGGTGCCAGATACGAACTTTACGTAAACCCTTGATGAGTCGATCAAATGCCAATGTTTGCTAGTCAGTGGCCAGAGGCCGGATTAAGGAATATTATTTTTTTATAAAAGAAAAACGGCGTTAACGAATATAAACTTTCCCTGTCGCCAAAATCCACGAAAGAGCGGATTATCTACCATGTATACGACTTTTCCGCGTCCAAGGTTCTGTACGCCAAAAACGGAAGTTTCTTCCAGTTTCTTTTTTGCTTCAAATCCTACGAAACCAGTAATTTGTGGATCCTTACCGACGTACCCCACATTCCAGCCACCGTCCAGGTATTGATAAGCAGCAGTACTCGTTTTTAGCGTATGGTAGTAATCCGGTAAGCCATAGGCAAGCGGATGCGTATTGTCCAATTTTATTTTGTAAATAGCACCAGGCATAGCATTGGTGATCGATCTTCTTTCCTGTCCCGCGTAATGCGTTCTTTCCGGTGACCTTTTTTGGCCACTATTACTTCTCGATTTTTTCTTTCTTTTTATTTTAAAATCAGGATGACTGCTCACCTTATTTACCGCTGACCCCAACGCAATTAATTTTCCTCCACCCCGTACCCAATCCGTAATTTTCGCCATCACAGTACTGTCTATTTCTGGATAATTACCGTCGGCAAGTACCAACACGTTATAGTCTGCTAAACTGGTTCGACCAAAATCATCGGTGTAAACATTCGTCACCGGAAATTTTAACTCCTGATCAAAAAAGTGCCAGAGGTAACCAAAGGAATTTGGGTTCGTACCCGATCCTCCTACAATCATCACTTCCGGCTTTTTCAGAAGTTTCATTTTATCAGACCCCAGGTCTTTACCATTCGTAGAAAAACCGGTCATCACAGATGTCAGGGTGACCTCCATTTCGTTGGCCGTTTCTAAAACAATGCGATCAAAAGATTTTCCCAGCTTACGGTTATCTCCCCGGTTAATAATTAAAGTGCCGGCTGGAAAATTCTCACCTTCCAATCCAAAATCAACAGATGCTACTCTCGCAGAAATCTTTTTATCCTGTAACGCATTTAAATACTGTGCATCTTCCAGACCATTCCAGGCAACTAAATAAGCATAAGCAGGAGTCGAATTCAAATCATATTTTCTAAAGGTAGCAGGGGTATATTCTTTAGATGGTTTTAAATCTGTCTTTAGCGCGTAGGCATCCAATCCGAAAGCATAAGGTAACGCCCAGGCAGTAATATCATAAGTTAGTGAATCGACCAAAAAAGGCTCTGGTTCAAAAAGTACTTGGGTCAAAATGGACATCGGTTGGTGGGCATTGATCACCAGATCGTCTTCGGCAAGATCCGCTTTTTCGGTAGTCCCGGTTCGGTAATTAAATGCGGATCCAAGTGATTGACTTTTACCCGCCAGACCATACTGGATGCCGTGGCTATCCAGAAAATCGCAGAGGAATTTTATCTTATTGTTTCCATTACCTGATTTTATCACAAAACTTAAGTATTCACCGCTGGGATTGGCTTTACTATTTTTAAAATAATCGGTGAACTGATCGGCCAGTTGTTTTGCATTATTGGAAGCTACTTCTACCGTAGAAAGCGCCGTTGTTTTATGATGATTAATCCGGTCAATTAATTCTAGTGTATCTCCATTTGCTAATAAAATAGCTCTACCCGCCATACTATGTCCTCCTTGCTCGTAAGTCATTCCGATGGCACCATTAAAGGTCGGATAAGTATCTCCGTAGCTTGGATAAAAAAGATCATATATTTCCCGGGTATAGTATAACCATCCTTTTTCATCAAAATACTTTGCGTTGTTTTTACCAATCGTTGTTTGAAAATCTCCCTGCCACTGGGTAATATACGCATGATAAGGTTGAGCAGCAGGCGCAAAATAGTAAGGATCATTGTGGTACTGTTCGTGAAAATCAACATGAATATGGGGCATCCACTGGTGGTATACTTTTAAACGTTGTTGGGACTCTACTTGTGTCTGCCAGGCCCAGTCTCGATTTAAATCAAAAAGATAATGATTGACACGACCACCCGGCCAGGGTTCGTGATGTTCCACCGCTTCGGTCAGTGGATTGGGCAGATGATTACCAATATTCCAGTTCCAGTGGGTGTACCGGGAAAATCCATCGGGATTAATCGCAGGATCAAGAATAACCACCGTATTTTTTAACCATTCCTGGGCAGTCACATTATTAGGTCTGGCCAAATCGTAGAGTGTAGCCAAGGCACTTTCGGACGCTCCTGCTTCGTTGCCGTGCACGCCAAAACTAAACCAGACAATCGCAATATTATCGTCCGTTATACTTCCCTCTTCCAGTCCGGTACGACGAAGATTATTTTGTCTAATATCTTCCATTCGGCCAAAATTTTCTTTACTAGTAACGATGGTATAGAGCAAAGGTCGTCGTTGATTAGTTCGTCCGTAAGTTTGTACTTGTACCAGTTCACTATTGGCGGCTACATGTTCGTAATAATCCACTAGTAAATGGTGTGGCGTAAAATGTTTTCCGTAGGAAGTAGGAAGGAATTCTTCGGGAGACAGCAATCGGTTTTGTGCAGAAAGAAAATTGGTTAGCAGAAAGCATACCGTGAAAATTCCGGTGATTTTTTTTAGTAGCATATGCTTGTTTATTTTAGCAGGAAGATAATTTTCGAATTCTTTTCGAGTGTATCTTTTTTGTTCACACTTTGTTGTCTTGCTTTCTCCCGTTAATAAACTGCCTCCGCAATTCTGCGAATGGTTTCCGTGTCTCCCATAGTATAATAATGTAAACAAGGAGCCCCTTTCGCTTTGAGTTCTTTAGATTGAGCAATACACCATTCGATCCCAATCTCTTTGATCGCCGCAGTATTATTAGCCTCCATCGCAGCACTTACCAGATCATCCGGTAAATTTATAAAAAACAATCTCGGTAATGAGTTCAGCTGATAGCGTTTAGTAAGCGGCTTGAGTCCCGGCACGATGGGAACGTTGATTCCCATTTCGCGACAAGCAGCTACGTAGTCGAAATATTTTTGGTTATCGAAAAACATCTGCGTAACAATATAGTCTGCCCCCGCGTCAATTTTTTCTTTGGTTCGCAACAAATCTGCTTTCATGCTTGGTGCTTCAATATGCTTTTCGGGATATCCCGCAATCCCAATACAAAAGTCCATTTTTTCGCCATTCTCAATATTCGAATCTAAATAAACTCCCTGATTCATCTCGCTCATTTGCTTCACCAAATCAAGGGCAAAATTATTTCCGTCCGGTTCAGGAATAAATTTTCCATCAAACTTTCGTGCATCTCCCCGTAGGGCCAATACATTATTGATATTAAGAAAATTCAGGTCAATAAGGGCATTTTCGGTATCTTCCTTGGTAAATCCACCACAGATCAGATGCGGTACCGCATCCACTCCGTATCGGTGCATGATCGAGGCACAGATCCCAACCGTTCCGGGTCGTTTTCGAATGGCAATTTTCTCATAATAACCACTCTCTCTTTTATTATAAATAAATTCCTCCCGGTGGTAGGTTACATCAATAAAAGGAGGCTTAAATTCCATTAATGGATCTAGCACATCAAAGATTGCCTTCATTCCCCCTCCTTTTAAGGGTGGAAGAACTTCAAAGGAAATCAATGTTTTCCCATTCGCTTTTTCAAAATATTCTGTAACTTTCATTAATTAGAATGAATTTAAATATGTAAATATGAGTGTTGTGACTTTCATTTGGGAAACAAAGATACTAAAGTCGAAGGAATGATTTGACACAGATAGAGTGATTTAAGTAGATGGCTGTCAGTGGAACGTAAAAGTAAATTTTCATTTTTTTAAGAAAAAAGTCTTCTAGTTCAGGAAAAAAATAATAATGGTACTTTTAGGTGACTAAATTCTTGTCATCGGAGCGATGGGCATGCATTCGATGGAAACCTATCCACCTGATTCTTCTTTTTGGGAATGTCTAGTGCGTCGGGAACTAAATACCTAACACCTTATACGGCCTACTTTGATCCCGACGCACTAGCTTACTGCGCAGGCACCGGTGGCAGTACCCTGATTATTGGATCAGCAGCGGGCGTTGCCATTATGGGGATTTTAAAAATTGACTTTATGTGTGGTATTTAAAAATTATCTCCTGGCTGGCCATCCTGGGTTATTTTAGGAATGAGGTATTAATAAATTAAGAATTTTGGGTTAGAGATTTTTGTTATTTCAATTCCTAAAGATCGATTAAAAAATAAGTTATAAAGCTTTGAGTTGATTATTTTGCGGCTAATCGAGTCCATAAAAAACGATTTATGCCGAGCATAATAGCTTGCCTCGGCTGAAAGCCAAGGAGTTTTTTAGGGCCGAAGAGTAGCCACAAAAGAAGCAGTCAAATGTTATAAGTTATTCTTTTATTGATCCTTAAT
>Ga0209187_1001158_pt1 | contig 33615 bp, 25 predicted proteins | sample BantaG_FD_187430 | JGI IMG/M metagenome (GOLD analysis project Ga0209187, IMG submission 187430) | Marine algal microbial communities from Bantry Bay, Ireland - BantryBay_4 metaG (SPAdes) (version 2) | ecosystem: Host-associated > Algae > Red algae > Unclassified | place: Bantry Bay, Ireland...
CCAGTCAGGTACTCGAGTGTACACACTTGATAATGGTCTGAAGGTTTACCTCAGCGTATACAAAGAAGAGCCACGTATCATGACTTACATTCCTGTCAAAGCAGGTGGTAAGTATGATCCTGCTAACTCTACTGGACTTGCTCACTATTTAGAACACATGTTGTTTAAAGGATCCGCCGATTATGGAACTAAAGATTGGGAAAAAGAAAAACCGTTAATTGATGAGATCGAACAATTGTTTGAAGAATACAGAACAACCACTAATGAGGATAAAAGAACAGCGCTTTATGCTGAAATTGATAACGTTTCTCAAAAAGCTTCTCAGTATGCAATTGCAAATGAATATGATAAAATGTGTGCCTATTTAGGTTATACAATGACGAATGCCTATACGACTGAAGATAGGACTGTGTATATGAATAATATTCCATCAAACCAATTAGAAAATTTTCTTGATATAGAATCCAATCGTTTTCAAATTATTGTTAATCGCTTATTTCATACCGAGTTAGAAACAGTGTATGAAGAAAAAAACAGAAGCCTTGATAATGATTATTGGAAAGCATTTGAAGCGATGGCCAAAGAAATATTTCCTAATCATCCGTATGGAACGCAAACGGTGATTGGTACAATAGAGCATCTTAAGAATCCTTCCATAACGGATATAAATAACTATTTCTACAAATATTATGTGCCTAATAATATGGCCATATGTATGAGTGGAGATTTGGATCCAGAACAAACAATCGAGCTGGTTGACAAGTATTGGGGAGGTATTGAAAGTAAAGAAATAGACAACTATGCAGAAGTCGAAGCGGACCCTATATTGACAAATAAGGAACTCACAATTGTTGGTCCTGATAAAGACCGTCTCACGATGGGATTTAGATTTAATGGGACAGCAAGTGATGATTATTATAAACTACAGCTCGTTGATTACATGCTCAATAATAGTACTGCAGGATTGATAGATTTGAATTTAGTACAAGCGCAAAAAGTACTTGGTGGAGGTTGCTATGTCAATAATTCCAATGACTATAGTGTGCATTCATTCTGGGGAGAACCGCGCGAAGGTCAAAGTCTGGAAGAAGTAAAAGATCTACTCTTAGGACAAATAGATTTATTAAAAAATGGAGAATTTGAAGATTGGTTGGTTCCTGCTGTCATCAATGAATTTAAGAAAGTTAAAATGGAATCTCTTGAGGATAATAACTCAAGAGCTAATGATATGGTCATGGCATTTACAAATGATATTCCTTGGGTTGACTACGTGGGAATGATTCAGAAAATGGAAGCAATGACCAAAGAAGATATAGTCAATTTTGTATCTGAAAATTACAATCATCATGTGATCGTATATAAAGAGAATGGCGAAGATCCAAATAAAGTGCAAGTCGATAAACCAAAAATCACACCTGTAGAAGTAGACCGTAAAACACAATCCGATTTCTTTCAACGCATTAAAGAAAGAGATGTCGCAGAAATAGCGCCAGTGTTTGTAGACTATGAAAAAGATTTTTCTAAAAACGAAATGAATGCAGGGGTTACTGTTTTATATAAAGAAAATGAAGAAAACAGTTTATTCACTTTATATTATTTATTGGAGACTGGTACCAACGAAAACCCTGAAGTAAAAATGGCATTGGACTACCTGAATTATTTAGGCAATGAAACATACTCAGCAGATGAATTTAAAAAAGAGATGTATAAAATAGGCTGCAACTTTGGTGTCTTTGCAGGTGAACAACGCTTATATGTTTACTTATCAGGATTGGATGACAATATGGAAGAAGGAGTGAAATTATTTGAGTCCTTATTGTCTTCTGCTCAAGGCGATGATGGAGTTCTAGAAAATGTGAAACTCGATGCACACAAATCTAGATCAGATGCCAAAAAAGAAAAATGGCGTATCCTTTGGCAAGGCTTATCTAACTATGCAAAATATGGCAAAGAGTCACCATATACAAACGTGATGTCAAACGAAGCAATCGATGAGATACAGTCAGATGAATTAATTGACATTATTCATAACATCACAAAAATGGAGCACAAAGTATTGTATTATGGACCTAAGTCAGAACAAGCAATCATGAGCATGCTCAATGAATTACATCAAGTGCCCGATCAACTTCTTCCTCTACCAGAACGCAAAGTGTTTGCTTCAAAAGATATGAATGATCCAGAAGTATATTTTGCTAATTATGATATGGTGCAGGCTGAGATGTTACTCTCTTCCAAAAAAGATCAATTCAATAAGGACTTACTTCCTGAAGTCAATGTCTTTAATGAATATTTTGGCTCTGGAATGTCTTCTGTTTTATTTCAGGAAATTAGAGAAGCAAGAGGTTTAGCGTATTCAGTCTTTTCACGATACGAGGTCGCACAGAAAGTGGATGAAAATGATTATCTCACCGCTTATTTAGGTACACAAGCTGACAAACAAGAAGAAGCACTTGACGCTCTAGTCGATTTATTAAATAATCTACCTGAATCAGAAAAGAACTTTGAAACTGCTAAACAATCGATCTTATCTAAAATGGAAAGTAATCGAATAACTAAGACTCGGGTATTTTTTAACTACCTATCTGCAGTCGATAGAAATCTTGATTATGATGTCAGAAAGGATGTTTACAAACGAGTAAAGAATATGAAATTTGATGACCTCAAAAATTTTCATAGTGAATACGTCAAAAATCAAAAGTTTAATATTTCTGTCATCGGTGATGAAAAAAAAATAGACTTTAAGGCATTAGGAAAATATGGGGAAGTTACCCAATTGAGTCTTCCAGAAATTTTTGGTTATGACGATTACAAGAAGGATATAAAAGGCTAGACTTTAAGATTATTATTTTGTAAAGATATCTGTGAATCTTACAGTTGTAATACCTGCTTTCAACTGCTAATTGAAAAAATAGAAAGCTCTGATAGCAATAATTGTTATCAGGGCTTTTATTGTTTTATCACTCATAATAACTTACTACACCTTTATCCGATTACAATCAAATAAAGGTACGTAGATAAATTTTTGTCTTAGACTTTCATTCATTTTCATATTTTAGCAAGAAAAACACATGCACTATCGATTTCTAGGTAAAACAGGCGTGAAAGTGTCACAATTATGCTTTGGAACAATGTCTTTTGGAGGTATTGCCGATGAAGCGATGTCCCGACAAATGTTCGATATCTGTAGAGACGCAGGAATCAACTTTTTTGACTGTGCAAATGTGTATGTCGGAGGAAAATCGGAGGAAATCCTTGGCAAATTCATCAAAGACTGTCGAAATGATGTTGTCATCACCTCAAAAGTATATTTCAATACTGGTGAAGGACAAAACATGGGCGGTGCTTCTCGTTACCATATTGTCAGAGCTATTGAAGATAGTCTGCGTCGGTTAAATACAGATTACATTGACTTATATTTTGTGCATCGATTTGATGATACTACACCAATTGAAGAAACCATGCGCGTACTGGATGACCTCGTCCGTTCTGGAAAAATACTCTATGTTGGAGCGAGTAATTTTGCTGCATGGCAAATTGCAAAGGCGAATGGTATAGCTGCAAAAAATAATTTATCTCGTATTGAATGTATCCAACCGATGTATAATTTAGTCAAGCGACAAGCAGAAACCGAAATTCTTCCAATGGCTATTTCAGAGCAAATATCTGTCATTAATTATAGTCCGCTTGGTGGAGGATTGTTGACAGGTAAATACAACAAGGAGGATAAACCAGCCGTCGGACGCTTGGTCGATAACAAAATGTATCAAATAAGATATGGTGAACAACACGTGTATGAAACGGCACAGCAATTTTCGAAGCTAGCAGAATCTGTCGGCATTAATCCTGTTTCACTTGCCATTGCTTGGACAGCAAAACACGAAGGCATTACCTCTCCCATTATAGGAGCAAGAAATACGGATCAATTGGAAGCTTCCATCGATTCAATTCATGTTGACATGTCCGAAGACCTGTATGATCAGATAAGTAAACTGAGCTATACTCCTCCACCGGCTACTGACCGAAACGAAGAAACTTCGGAACATAATTATGGTTTACGCAAATAATTAAAACAATATGTCGCAAACGGTTGATTTTTAGAAAATTACAAAATAATATTTTGTTGTTAGGTGTTCCATGAAAATCAAAAAATAAAATGTAACACTTAAAGATATATAGGATAGTAAATCGAATGTAATGGAATAATCGTTTGACCACCCCACCCTCTCAAGAAGGCTGATTTTAACTGCTTTAGTAAAGGACTTACAAGTATTCAAGACAAGATAGTTTAGATCAAATAGTACATACTTAATCGTGGACATCTAGTCATTTGATAAAATCGTGCTGTCATTATACAGCTCAAATAAACTTATGGAATGAAGATTGATGTTATACCCTTTATCATAGCTATTATAATATAATGTCAACATCCAAAGTCGTTGTGGTGCTTCCAGCATACAACGCTGCAGCTACATTAAAACAAACGCTCGATGAGATTCCTGAGAATTTCGTGGATGACATCATTCTTTGTGACGATGCCAGTAATGATGATACAGTACATTTGGCGAAAGACTTACAAATTCCTCATATTATCGTTCACCAAATCAACAAGGGTTATGGTGCGAATCAAAAATCTTTATATGCCGAAGCACTTAGTTTAGATGCTGACATCATCATCATGTTACATCCAGACTATCAGTATACGCCACTGCTGATTCCTTCAATGATTAATCTCATTCAAGAAGATCTATATGATGTTGTCCTAGGTTCGAGAATTCTCGGAAAAGGCGCATTAAAAGGAGGCATGCCCATTTATAAATACATAGCAAATCGATTGTTGACTTTTATCCAGAATTTGCTTGTTGGCCATAAATTGTCTGAGTATCACACAGGCTACAGAGCATTTCGAAAAGAGGTATTTAAACAGATACCCTATGAATCCAACTCTAATGATTTCATTTTCGATAATCAACTTCTCTCACAAATCATTTACCACAATTTTAGAATTGGAGAGATCAGCTGCCCAACAAAATACTTTCCCGAATCTTCATCTATAAATTTCAAACGAAGTTCTGTTTATGGCCTTGGTGTTTTACTCGTTTCACTGAAACACTTTTTACAACGCATAGGTCTAGTTAAATTTAACTTGTACCGAAATAACAAATCCACTTAAAACCTGCATTATTTAAAAGACCTCTTTTTTAATGTATGCTTTCTGGTATAGAAATGCTAACCAAATGAATGTAGAAAGCAATGCCAATTTCTGAATAAATCCCAGCCAATGTAAGCCGGTATCAGTAAAGAACATATAAAAGCTAGCGCTTAATAAAACAGCTGGAAACACAAACGTCCATTTATACACCTGAAGATTAGTTTTGAATAGTCCGACAACCAAACCCACAACAAGTACAAAACCAAAAGAAAAGGCTATAGCAACAATTAGATCATGGTGTCTAGTAAAAGCAAGACTCCCAATAATAAAAGCAATAATTGAAGATGCCTGAATGACCTTTTCAAATCCTTTGTTGAGCTTTAGTACAGGAATGATCCGATACATGTAGATCATACAACTGAAGCAAAGAATGATCCATGCAACAATAGCTACTGGTCTTGACCTATTAGGTTCATGTCGAAAATTATATTCAATCATTAAATCACACCAGTAATTATGAAACCAGTCAAAGCTTTTCCTACCGAAGTCAAATTGTGTGCCGCCATCATAAACCGATGCTGCAATTACAAAAAGTAGTACATAGAGCAAAAAGCCGATTAGAGGTAAATATTTGATGGTTCTATTCATAGAGCTTAAATACTAGGCAAATTTAATGTTCCACGTGGAACATTGGATGATTTTGATGCTAAATGTTCCACGTGGAACATTTTTTATACACTTGTTCTTTGTGGTTTAAAACTAGTCCTTAATTTCACTGCAAATATATACTTATGAGATTTTATCTTATTATTCTTTTGTTAGTCTGCTTAGTTACTTCTGGAATTTCTCAAGAAAATATAAATAATAGTAAATTTAAGCAGCTTGGAACTGACCTTCCTAGTCCTAATAGTTATCGGACAGCTTCTGGAGCACCAGGACACGAATACTGGCAGCAGCAAGCAGATTATAAAATGGATATTGAAATTGATGATGACAATGAAACATTAAGTGGAGAAGAAACAATTACTTATCACAACAACTCCCCTGATCAACTATCCTACCTTTGGCTACAACTAGATCAGAACGTCCGATCGAAAGAGTCAGCTACTCATGCAGTCAGCAACAATAGTCTGAATGATCGTATGTCCTTAGGTCAACTCAATAGGCTCATGCCTGCATTTGAAGGTGGCTTTAATATTGAACATGTCAAGGATGCCAATGGTAATAATCTTCCCTTCCTTATTAATAATACAATGATGCGTGTTGATATGCCAAGTGTTTTGAAAACGGGACAGACATTCACGTTCAATATAAAATGGTGGTATAACATTAATAACACTAATGAAATTGGCGGTCGCTCTGGATATGAACCATTTGATGATGGTAACAATGTATACTGCATCGCTCAGTTCTTTCCGCGTCTTTGTGTCTATGACGATAAAGAAGGCTGGCAGAACAAGCAGTTTTTAGGCAGAGGTGAGTTTGCACTAACATTCGGAGATTATGATGTATCGATAACTGTGCCTTCAGATCACTTAGTGTCATCAACCGGAGAATTACAAAATGCATCTAAAGTACTGAGTCGGGAACAACGCAACCGCTTAAAAGAGGCTGAAGATGCAGATGTAAATCCTGTCATTATTGCTTCAATGGATGAAGCAAATAGTCGGTCAGAATCAAAATCGACAAAAAACAAAACATGGCATTATCAAGCTGAAAACGTCAGAGACTTTGCCTTCGCTAGTTCTCGTCGATTTATCTGGGACGCATTAGGTGTCAAGATGAGTGATGGTAGAACTGTAATGGCACAATCAATGTGGACGAAAGAAGGGGATTGTCTCTGGTCCAAATATTCTACCAAAGCAGTTGCTCATACGATCAAATGGTACTCATATTACCTTTTCGATTATCCTTATCCTGCAGCTTGGTCAGTCGACGGTGACATGGGTATGGAGTATCCAATGATGGCATTCAACTATGGTAGATGTGCCGATGATGATACATACTCTCAGCGAATGAAATATGGACACATTGGTGTGATCATACATGAAGTTGGACACAACTGGTTTCCTATGATTGTCAATTCAGATGAACGCCAGTGGACTTGGATGGATGAAGGTTTAAACTCATTTACTCAATATCTAGCTGAACAACAGTGGTCTCGTACTTGGCCACATAGACGAGGCCCTGCTAGAAATATTACAGGATATATGGGTGGCGATAAATCCAACATCGTACCTATCATGACTAATTCAGAATCCATTCCACAGTTTGGTAATAATGCATACGGTAAGCCAGCCACAGCTCTAAACATACTTCGTGAAACTGTTATGGGAAGAGAGCAATTTGATTACGCTTTTAAAGAATATGCAAATAGATGGGCGTTTAAGCATCCATCACCAGCTGACTTTTTCCGAACGATGGAAGACGCTTCTGGTACAGACCTTGACTGGTTTTGGAGAGGATGGTTTTATACCAATGATAATGTTGATGTAAATATGAGTTCTGTTAATTATTTTAAAGCTGAAAATGAGAGTCCAGATGAAAAATCAGAAACACTTAAATCAGCTAGAGGTTTACCTGATATAAGCGAAATTCGAAATGAAACCGATATCCCAAAAACACAAGAAGAAATTGACAACAGTATCATCGACTTTTATACTACCTATGACCCCTTAGATGTAGATGATATTGACAGGGAAGAATATGAAGCTTACGTCGCTAGCTTATCTCCAGAAGAAAAAGCAATACTTGAATCAGATGAAAACTACTACGAAATTACATTTGAAAATAAAGGTGGTCTTGTTATGCCCATAATCATACAATTGGATTACATAGATGGTACCTCAGAAATCAGACGGTATCCTGCGGAGATTTGGAAAATGAATAATACAAAGATCACTAAAATTATTCCAACATCGAAAGAAGTAAAGCAGATCACTCTAGACCCATACCAGGAAACTGCTGATACGGATACATCTAACAATTATTATCCACCGAAACAAGATGCTCCATCACGATTTGAAGTATTTAAAAGAAATCAAGGATCAAGAGGTGCATCATCAAGAGAAAACCCGATGCAGCGAGCAAAGCGTGCTGAAGAGAAGAAGAAGGTCATAAAACCATAGTTGTAAGAATAAGCGTTTGTAGACGTTTATTGAATTTTTAATTAGCTACGTTTAGTCAATAAGTTGTTGATGAGTAAAAAAGAGTAATATATTGCTAAAAATGTTAATGAAACTGAGCCATAAACGACCCAAACGCCTCATTAAACGCCTCCGGTTGTTCCATCATTGCAGCGTGTCCGCAATTATCAAGGAATACTAAAGTTGAGTTAGGGAGTAATTCCGAGAATTTCTCTGCTACAAAAGCAGGAGTTATTTCATCTTGTCTACCCCAAACTAATAAAGTAGGTACTTTTATATTCTCCAACTTATCAGCCAGGTTATGCCTAATCGCAGATTTTGCTGTAATAACTATACGTATGACTTTTGTTCTGTCATTAACAATTTTGAAGACTTCATCAACCATCTCCTTCTTCGCCATTTTAGGATCGTAAAATGTTGATTCTACTTTCTCACGAACATAATCGTAGTTCTCTCTTCGTGGCCATGAGCTCCCCATGGGATTTTCAAATAGTCCAGAACTGCCAGTCAGAGTTAAAGAACAGACTTTATCTGCATTACCCAAAGCAAACAATTGTGCCAAATGGCCACCAAGTGAATTCCCCAATACATGAAGCTTCTCAAATTCTTTATACTTGACAAATTCATTGACAAATCCTAACAACCCATCTAGTCCAACTTCTTCTTTGGGTGCAGTTAAAATGGGAAGCATAGGTACTATAAAATTGTATTTGTCTCCATATTCGTCTATCAAATGCTCAAAGTTGCTCAATGAACCAAATAGTCCATGTAGCAGTAAAATAGTAGTACTTCCTCCTTTTGTTTCGATATACTCATATCCATCTTGCTGAACAACTGTATTGTGCATGTCTCAAATGTCTTGTATTTTTTTGTTACAAACGATATAAATGACAAAATTACAGTCTAATGATGAACATATATTATTAACAACGTCGTTTTAAACAGTTAACTAAACCTGTTTATAATCGTTAATTCATACTGAAAACTTAAAATAAAATGTTAGTTACCTGTTGAATAAAATGTTAGTTCAGTAATTAAGTTCCTTACTTATGAATGTGTAAAAACAACCAACATTGCATGCCAAAGGCAAGTGTAGCTAGAAATAAATGTACTGGTTGAGCAGCCATAGGAACAGATAGATATGCCATTATAATTCCAGATACAGCTTCTGCTATTATAATACAGAATAAGCTTATTGCAAACACACTCCACTCACTTACCTCTTTCAATTTATATACAATCCATCCGTGAATAAGAATGATGAGAATAGCAAAACTTCTATGAATCTCAAATATGCCTGATAGCTGACTGATCCACGTGGATCTATTGACACTTACTTTCGATATCACGTCAATCTCTTGTCTGACTTGTGTACCAAAATAAACTTGGGTTAAAGACAGAAGTATCAATACAGCAATTAACACACCTGATGACTGAACCTTTATTTTGGATTTACTCGTGGTTAATTTGATCGTATAAATAATCACAGCGACAATTAACAAAGCAAACAGCATGTGAAAGCTAATCGTCCAAGGAGTTAAATTAGAGGAGACGACTATAGAACCAAACCAGCCTTGTATACCCGTAAAATAAAGAGATAAAAAGCTCCAGAGAGCATAGCCCTTATTCTTCTTCCACAAAAAGAGTGATAGTATAAACCCAAGTAGTAAAAAGTTACCTGCTAAAAAGCCAAAGAGCCGGTTTATATATTCTATCCATGTTTTACGTGCTACAAATGGTTCTTCTTTCAACAAATCTGGATCACTAGTTAATGCTTCTGATACATCGTGCATTCCCATTTTATCTAGAAAAGTACTGTACTTGCTAATCTTAGTCTTTCTCTTTTCTAAGAAAACTTCTCTGTAGTCTGATGGAAGCTGATCAATGTGTGTTGGAGGTATCCATTGATTGAAACACTTTGGCCAATCTGGACAACCCATCCCTGATCCTGTCATCCGCACGATTGATCCAGCGAGGATAACGAGGTAGATAAGCACAAGAGAAATGACATTAACCCAGGTGTATGATTTAAGCAACATTTTTCAAATTTTAAACATTTTTTCTCAACTGTCTAACTATTATTAACTTCTATTAATTTAAAAAAAGCTTTTATTACTATTAGTGCTGTGAACTCGTGTAAATTAAATTCCAACAATGTTATGTAATACCAATGCTCAGATATAGACAACAAATCTTAACATCATTGTTTCATACAAATGCTTGATTATCATGCTAGTGGCAAACTTATACACAATAATCAATACCTGTTAGTAAATGTTTAGGGCAAATCTATTTTCATTTATCTATATGAATTGGCTGTTGACTATCATGGCCTGATACTTGGGTATACCCATTACTTCTTATACTTAAAGGTCATTGCTATACTTATGAACAATTACTACCATAATAGTTCACAGGACAATGTGCATAAATGAAAATATAAAGCATTGATTATAGGTTAATTACAAATTAATATTATCTTTAATGTGTATAATCTCAAAAATCTCATGATCGATCGTTATTCTTTGTCAGTCCCAGCTGACAAATTATCAAAACACTCGGGTAATCTCCCGTTAAAAGGGTATAACAGAAGTTATAATATACACCCTTTGAAAAAAGCCAGTATATGTATTAATCAAGGTGATAAGCCAACAATCGTCCAAGGAATATGGGGTTTGCTCCCACATTTTTCGAAGGAGATGGTTAATAGAGGTAATCTCTATAATGCTTATTTTGATGGTGTGGCTAGTAAACCATCATTTAGGATTCCAATTAGGCAACGAAGATGTTTGATTCCAGCTGATAGTTATTACATCAAGCATGAAAATCAGTGGTATCGAATAATGAAGCGTGATCGATCTGTGATGCTATTAGCTGGTTTATATGATATCGTCCAATTGGAAAAGCACCAATATTTATCATTTACGATGATGACAGTTCCACCAAATCGTGACCTAGCTTTACTTGAGCAGCATATGCCTATAGCTATGTGTCCAAAATCTGAACAAGATTGGTTGAATCCAGAGACCCCGCTCAATGAGGTCATCGCGATGCTGAAATGCTCAGACAATTATCAGTGGATTCATTATCCTATAAAAGATACACTAGAATTGGATAAATATGACGCTCCAGATATTCATGATGAATTTATGGTAGAACGTACATTATTTAATCTTGCATGAGAGCAGTCATTCAACGAGTCAAATATGCATCGATAACCATTAATGAAGCAGTTCACTCACAAATCAATCAAGGGCTACTTGTTTTATTAGGCATAGAAGACCTTGATGGAGAAGAAGATATTAACTGGCTGGCCAAGAAAATTATTCAAATGCGTATTTTCAATGATGAAGCTGGAGTGATGAATAAAAGTCTTGTCGATATTGATGGAGAACTTTTAGTTGTCAGTCAATTTACCCTACATGCAAGTACAAAAAAAGGAAACAGACCTTCTTATTTAAAAGCATCAAAACCGCCAATAGCGATTCCATTATATGAGGCCTTTCTGGCTAAAGCATCTTTAGATTTAAATAAAAATGTAAGAGCAGGCGTCTTTGGTGCTGATATGAAAGTTGATCTGTTGAATGATGGACCTGTTACGATTATCGTTGATACAAAAATGAAAGAGTAATGACAATTGCAGAATATCAAAAACAAGTTGATGTTTGGATCCAGTCATTTGGTGTTCGTTATTTCAGAGAAGAAACTAATATGATTTTGTTGATGGAAGAAGTTGGAGAATTGGGAAGACTAGTCGCTCGTGTTTATGGAGAACAATCATTCAAGCAAGAGATACCACAAACGGAAATGAAAGAAAAGTTAGCAGATGAAATGGCCGATATTTTGTTTGTCTTGACATGCTTGTCTAATCAAATGGATATTGATCTAGAATCAGCAATTGGCAGAAACATGGAAAAGAAAACAAACCGCGATAAACTGAGACATAAAAATAATCCTAAGCTAAAGTAGGGGGGCTGATAAGGAAGGAACCTCGACCCCCGGAGAGGATGGGGGACTAACTGGTCCGCTAAAGCGGAATATGATGTGTTAAATACACATCATATAAGGAAGAAACCTCGACCCCCGGAGAGGATGGGGGACTAACTGGTCCGCTAAAGCGGAATATGATGTGTTAAATACACATCATATAAGGAAGAAACCTCGACCCCCGGAGAGGATGGGGGACTAACTGGTCCGCTAAAGCGGAATATGATGTGTTAAATACACATCATATAAGGAAGAAACCTCGACCCCCGGAGAGGATGGGTAGCCAGAGGAGAACGACGAGGTGGTTATAATCAGAACCCGAGAATGTAAATCTAATCAAAACAAAAAATTAGACCTGTTTAGATAAGACCAGCTACTCTAAAAGTAACAAACGGTTTCTTTTATATCATTTTCGTTTAGCACATCGATGATGCGAAACAACATAGTTACTCCAAAGGCGCTGGCCCGTTCCATTTAGGTAAGTCTATTTAGAACTAACTCAACAATTCGTTCTTCAGGAATAAACTTTTCTAACTGATCAAGTCCAAGATTGCTAATAGCAGCTTGGATTATGTTTTCTTCATTAGCATCATTAGAATAATATTTCCCTGAAATCAAGAGTGCTTCTTTAGGACATAAGCCGATTAATTCAGAACCTGTCACTGAAGTGCCTAACTCATTTGCAAGAGATTCAGAAGTTTCAAAGACATCATGAAAGCAACATTGATGATAATCAGTCAAATTTGTGGAGACTTGAGCAAAACCATATTCTTTAATGTACCATCCAATTGCTTTAACGGATTTAAACTTTCCTGATACCCGTTGACCATTTGATTTATATCCTGACCCACGTATTCGTTTGGCGATATCTTTGGCAATAGAGATGTCGTCAGTTTCTAGATTTATATTATAGGCCAATAAAAAAGACCGTACACCCATAATGGTCCCACCATGAGTTTTATAATTTTTGAAGGAACCGTAATCAGGTAAATTATCTTGATTCAAGAGTCGTGGTTCAAGCGATTCATATTCACCTTGTCTTATAGATTCTAACCTTCGGTTGACTGGCGATGAGTCTTCGTATAGATAAACAGGAATATCGAACCTATCTCCGATTTGTCTAGCTAATTTATCTACTACAGGAATTAATTTTTCTTTTGTGATCCCTTTAATTGGAATAAATGGGCAGACGTCGACAATACCTAGTCGAGGATGTTTTCCAGTATGAAAATCCATTTGTATCGCTGCAAAAGCTGTTTCATATATGTTGAATATTGTTTTACCCAAAGAGTCCAGAGTTGTAAAAAAGGTGAAAACCGTGCGATTTGCATCATAACCTATATCAACGTGGCTCAGTATTGTATGATCTACAGATTTAATTGAAGCAGAAATCTTATTTAAAATGTGTTGGCGTTGACCTTCACTTATATTAACGACACATTCAATTATCTCTTTCATTCGTTATAGTGGAAACATTGGCAATTTATTTATAATTTAACTGTATGTATAGATTTCAATTTATTTTCCTTTTGGGAATTGTGTTCCAAATGAGTGCTCAAGAAGTTATTGTTTCAAAAGAAATGAGCATTCGTTCTGATTATGCTTATGAAATCTTAGGGCCAATAGATGACAACATTCTTTTATTTAGAGATCGTGGTGTAGATAAGTTCATCGCTTCCTTTGATGAAGATTTGCAATTTAACTGGGAGCAGAAGTTGTTATTTGAAGAGAAGCGTGTCAAAGTGTATGGCTTATCACCTCAAGATTCATTTTTCACAATTTTTTATGGATTAAAAAAAGATGGTATAGAATATCTCAAAGCTGCAAATTACGACAAGAATGCACGAATGCAGGATTCTATTGTTATCGCACAAGAAGATAAAAACTTAGTTGGGCAAGATTTTCAATTTGTGAGTTCTCTGAAAAAAAATAAAACACTGTTGTATTACATAGATAACGCAGAGAAATTCAGAGTCTTTATTTATGATCATAAGAAAGATACGTTGGATTGGCAAGCTGAATATATATTAGAAGGCGGTAATCTATATCTGGATATTGCAGATATATATATGACTGAGACAGGTTCAATTGTGATGCTCTTAGAGAAAAATCATGCTAGATCAGGGCCGAAACGAGAAGGAGCACAAATACTCATTTTAGAAAAAGGTAATGAGAATGGATACATCACCAATATCGATTATGGTAAGACAAGTATGCAAAGCATCAAAATGTCTGTTGATGAAAAAAACACAAGGATTGGTTTTTTTGGTTTATATAATAGTAAAAAAGCAAATTGGTCAGAGGGATATTGTTTTAAGTTCATAGACCTAAATAGATTCAACGATTTATATATTCCTGAATATCGCCCTTTTAGTATAAAATTAGTTGAAGACATCTATGGATCAGAAGCGAAGAAGAAAAAAGGACTAAATTTCTTTTCATTGAGTGACATTATCTGGAGACAAGATGGCGGTATGATCGTAGCCATGGAGATGCAGCGCCAATTCTCAAGAAGAAACAGTTATGACACAGCAGTCAGAACGACATCTGATTTTTATACTGGATCAAGAGGTTGGGTGGATTATTTTAATGAAGATATTGTTCTGACTGCACTTCATCCAAATGGAGAGCTGCATTGGCAGAAGATGTTATTCAAAAAGCAATTTTCGCAAGATGATGGCGGCATCTTTTCTTCTTATTTTCCGTTTATGACACCATCAAGATTACGCTTGATTTTTAATGATCAAATTAAAGCCAACAATACAGTTAGTGAGTATGTGATCAATGGAGTCGGTAAGTATAAGAGAGAAAGCTTGTTTAGTACAGAATATCAGAACTTAAGACTACGGTTTGTAGATGCGTTACAGATATCACCGACATCACTATTGGTCCCGTCTCAGAAAAACTATAATTTATCTTTAGTGAAGATCAGTTATGATGAAGAAGGTTAACGGTCAACCAAACTAGCATTAAATTAGGCAACACATATAATAAATTATTATAATTGATGCATCAATCGACATCAAAGAGACTGTCGTTTCAAATGATGTTTATTGCATTTCACAATGATGATGAATCAAAATTTAACTAAATTTCATTTTTAGATTACTATCTTCATCTGGTCTCAATAAAATCTACGTGTCCAAATCCAACTACGAGGAGTTGCTTCTTCAATTCGAAGAAACCATTCGCAAGCAAAAATCATATTTCAATTATGTTTGTGCAAAACAGTCACTAGGCATATCCTATGACCAATGGCTAGTATTACAAAAAGTGATGAGCAAACAGGGTATAAATCAAAGTGATATTGCTAAGCTCGTGGGCAAAGAACCCGCTTCTGTGTCTCGTATTATTCAATATTTAGAGAAAAAAGAGGTCATTGTAAAGGTGAATAATGAGAAGAACAAAAGAGCCAATAAGATTTATCTCACTCACCAAGGCTATGACATAAGTGAGAAGATATCTAAAATATATGCAGACTGCCTTCAGAAACAATTTAAAGGAATTTATGAAAGAGAAGTCAGTCTAATCAGAGAAATACTCGGGCGAGTAAATAAAAACGAACTAAAATAAATACCAAAATGAAAAATGTTTTGCTTCTAGTTTTGCTAGTGCAAATGGCAATTACCTTTCAAGCACAAGGAACCTTCCAACCATTAGATGTTTTTGATTTAGAGTTTGCTGTAGATCCACAGATATCACCAGACGGCAAAAGTATTGTGTTTGTTCGCTCTTCCATGGACATCATGACAGACAAGCGAATTTCTACCTTATGGATAACAGATATTCACGGTAAGAAAATGAGACCGTTGACCAAAGGTCGATCCGCCATGTGGTTGCCTGATGGCCAAAGTTTGCTCTATATGTCTTCTGAATCGGGTAAAAGTCAGATACATAAATTGTGGTTGGATAATGGACAAAGTGCACAAATTACCAATCTCCAAAAACCTGTGTCTGGTCTCCAATTGTCACCTGATGGTAAATGGTTAGCTATAACGATGAGTGTAGAAAATGAATCTAAGCATCCTAGTGCATTACCAAGTAAACCCAAAGGTGCTCAATGGGCAGATGCACCAATTTATATCGACCGATTAGTATATCGATCTGATGGAGGAGGGTATATAAGTGAAACATATTCTCACATATTCATTATGCCAGTCGACGGTGGTACGCCCACTCAAATAACGGAAGGAGAATATAATCATCGAAGCCCAAGCTGGTCCTCAAATAGTAGAACGATTTATTTTTCAAGCAATCAAGCGCCTGATTGGGAATACAACCAGCAGAACACAGAAGTCTTTTCTATTGACTTAGCATCTAGGAATATTTCAAAATTGACAAATCGCAATGGTCCAGATGCCAATCCTACTGTATCACCTTCAGGAAAACAAATAGCATATTTAGGATACGATGATAAAAAAATGGGCTATCACCATACACAAATATATGTCATGGATATAGATGGAGGCAACAGCAGTTGTCTGACCTGCTCTAGTGATTTGTCCTTTGGAAATATCCAATGGTCTGAAGATGGCCATTCTATTTATGCTCAATATGATAGGGAGGGAAATACTAAAGTTGCTAAAATCACAAAAGGTGGAGACATAGAAACAGTTGCAGCGAATCTAGGAGGCGCTTCGATAGGAAGACCATATGATGGAGGAGATTTTGATGTCAATAAAAATGTCATTGCGTTTACTACAACAACACCTACAGACCCGACAGAATTAGCGGTTAGTATTGGTGGTACTGTCACAAAGTTGACTTCATTAAATAACGACATTCTCGCATTTAAGGAATTAGGTAAAGTAGAAGAGGTTTGGTATGAATCATCATTTGATGGACAACAAATCCAGGGGTGGATCATGAAGCCACCAGGATTTGATGCTGCTAAAAAATATCCACTCATATTAGAAATTCATGGTGGACCATTTGCTAATTATGGAGATCGATTTTCAGCTGAGTTACAATTAATGGCAAGCAAAGGCTATGTGATTCTATATACAAATCCAAGAGGAAGTACGAGTTATGGCGCTGAATTTGCAAATTTGATTCACCACAATTATCCGAGTAATGATTACGATGATTTGATGTCAGGTGTCGATGAAGTTATTGCAGAAGGTTATATCGACGAAGACAGATTATTTGTCACTGGTGGTAGTGGCGGTGGAGTATTGACTAGCTGGATCATTGGGAACACAGATCGATTTGCTGCCGCTGTTGTTGCAAAGCCTGTCATTAATTGGTACAGCTGGGCATTGACTGCAGATATTTCTGGTGTCGTTAATTATTGGTTTCCCGGCATGCCTTGGGATCACCAGGAACATTACATGAAGCGATCACCGATTAGTTTGGTTGGCAATGTCACTACACCAACAATGTTATTGACGGGCGAACAAGATTATCGCACACCAATGTCAGAATCGGAGCAATACTATCAAGCATTAAAATTACAGAAAGTGCCATCTGCTCTAGTCCGTATACAAGGAGCAGGACATGGCATCGCAGCTAAACCAAGTAACCTATTAGCTAAAGTCGGATACATTACGGGATGGTTTGAGGAATGGGATTCTAAAAGAAGAATCCATAAGTAGTTTGTCTAGAACGTTATATCTACGATGTTAAGATAAACATGATAAGGTGTATGCTTCGACTTTTTGGCGCATAAATTGCATAGGCATGAGGAACTAGGAATCAAACCAACAATCTTACTGATTCTTTTCCGAAAAAAGATCTTGTCCATTTATTAACCCTATCATTTTGTTTAGATAGACAACAAAATTTATATAACCTCAATAGAGTCTATAAATAATTCGAAAGTTTCCTCTTTTTTATTCCCAATCAACAATTGCATCTCAAGAATATCTTCTCCTGCGTAATTAGGAACGTCAATAGATCTACCGCGAAATGTGGCTTCCATTGCATCAAATGGTATAGTGATTGTTTCCCATTTACCACCTCCATTTGTAGGGAAGGTAAAACCGTAGGAATAGCGTCCATTCGGTGTTCTAACTCTAAAGTTGTAGTCTTTGCCATCTCCTTTCAGAATTAAGACAAATGCCACTGATTTTTCACTGATATCGTAAGGATTCTTTTCTGTAGTTTGATGTACTGAACAAAACCCACCATTATTATCTAAGGAAATGCTTCCAACAAAATGCGCGTGATTATCGTCTGTCATCTTGAGCTGGCTATCGGAGCGGCCACCCATAACCACATCATCTTGTACACGCCACTTGCCTTTGCCTTGCTCGGAAAAACTGTACAGCATTTCTTTAGTCGGATCAGATTTTACATTATTTTGATCATTACTATTGGTATCAACATTTTTATTTGGATTGGTCATACAAGATGTTATTAAGATTGAAAAAACGATAAGCAAACGCATGTAGTTATAACTTTCATTATTTACTAATGTTCAATTTTAAATGTATTCTTGTTTTAAGACAACACACTTTTTGTATGATTAATTTTCATCCAACATTGAGCCCACTCCGAAAACGCACAAAACCAAAAAAGTTTCTTTTGGCGATATTTTTCATTTTCTCAATTAACTGATGCTCAGGCATCACTGAATTTCAAAAACCAAAAATCTCATCCAAAATATTCCATTTTATATAATTCGTCAGTTTTCAGAGTGGACTCAACATTTAAATTCAAATCCTCATTAGTGAAATAAAACAAATTCCCCAACAACATCAAGATTTGTTTCATCTGCGAAACGTTCAATTTTAGCACGATAGACATAAATTCCTTGTGCAGCTAATTCGCCATTGAAAAAGCCATCCCAGCCAAAATCATCAGAGTCAAAATTATCTATCACTTCGTTATAAAGACGATTTCCCCATCTGTCATAAATGGATAAAGTCATTTTATCAAAACTAGAATTTGGTATGATTCTAAATTTATTATTGCTTATTGTCGATGTCACTCTAAATGCATCAGGGATGTAAATCGAATTATTTATGGGGATATTGATGAATATTATTTTTGAAAAGCGACATAGTTCGTCGTCTGCTTGTAAAATGACACTTCCTGAAGTCTGAGGGGTCAATTCTGGATTAGGACAATCAGTACAGCTAAGTTCAAAATCAGTTGATGTCCACATCCAAACGGCATCATCTGAAATTGTTAGTTCTGAATCTAGTTGTATCGTTTCAGAAGATGCTAATGTAATTGTATCCGCAAGCAATATTTGATCTACATCTGGAATGATCTCTACTATTGTGCTGTCTATACAACCGTTTTCTGCCATTGCATAAACGGTATAATTTCCGACTTCTAGATCAATAAAAGTCATTGCGGTAGATAAGTCAGATAATTCTAGTCCAAATAATAATTCGGAATTTGTATTTGATATTTCGATTGAGCCAAGCGTTTGATTTTGACAGCTAGGATTTTTGACATCAAGTATAAAGTCAATAGTGTTGCCAATAGCTATACTGTCTTCAAATGGGCAACCATCATCATCTGTCACTGTAAATACATATAATCCTGGTTCAAGGATCTGGCGACTTAGCTCTGTATTGTTGTCGGACCACTGTACAGTATACGGTTCTTGACCTCCTGACACAGTTAAGTCTACAGAAATCGGAAATTGAGGAACACAATTATCTTGCGTATGATTAATTTCTACATTTAGTTCGGCATTAATATTAATCATGATGCTGTCTCTAAATTCACAACCTCCCTGATCAACTAATAAGACAGTCAATAAACCATTTGTCGGATTCGGAAATGTCGAACTTCTTAAGTCTTGATCTTGATTCCAATCGATTGACAAGAAATTTTCTACTACAGAATCATCTTGCCAAAGGACAAGTGCCTGAGGCTCACATTCATCTGTTACTGTTTGTTCGATCCGAATGCTATTATCACTTGATTGTATGAATTCGAAGGTTTCTATTAACGTGCAGACGCCACACAAGCGTTCTATGGATAATGTTGGTGAGGTAAATATAGCAGGCTCTACTTGTAAAGTCAGTTCATCAATTTGTTGAATACCATTGTCTAGTGATTGGTTGAGTGCGCAGGCATTAGGGAAGTCGATTAAACTAATATCAAATACACTTTGTCCACAGAAATTTATTTGGTTTTCTATTTTGAAAGACTGGTTTTGGGAGATGTCGATATGTGCATTGACACATGAACATGAAGAATCATTAGAGATAGCCATTTCTAAAGAGCAAAATAATTCAATAGGAATTTTAGTAAAATAATCTATTGTCAATTTATTATCAGTAAAAAGAGATGACTGTAATAAGAATCTGTCAATCACTTCATCACTTTCCGCTTCATTATTATTATTAGTATCGTTAAATAAGTCAATAAAAGTTGGATTCGGAATAGGACTATCCGGTTGCTTACTAAAAGAAGTTCGCAATATAATATCTGCACTGTCAATTGTAATCGAATTTATTTCTAAAGAAACAGAATCTATGACGACACTCGAATTCCAAATAAACTCACTTTCATTTAGAATACCTATTGTTTGATCTATCGAAGATGATTGTCCATTGCAGACAAATGATTCGTCATTAAATAAAAAGGCGCGAATTTGTTCACTTCTACAAATATCAATACAAGTCCCATCTAGTTTTATATTAAGTCTATCATTGGTTGACAATGTACCTGGTAGTGCAATTTTAAATATGGTTGATGTATTGTTGCCACTAGACACTGTTTGAATAGAAGGGATTGGTTGATTGTTGAAAGTTAAGCCATCAGGCAATATATTTAAGTCATTTGCTAATTCAAGATATAATCCAGTATTGTCAGAAGGAGAAGTAGATGGCGAAAGTGGATTGAAATCTAATAATAATTCTAAAGTATCGGCGCAAGGTTCTGTGGTTAGACTGACTGCTATTATATCATAATTTATTTGATCGGTACTTACATAAGGAAGATTGGGAATTTGTATTGTCTGACTCTGTTGATCACCTATACAAGTACCTCTTGATATAGCATCAATTGAAAAAGTAAAGAAAGAATCAATTGGACAAACACTAAACACTTCCAATTCAAATTGCCAAATTGATTCTCTGTCTTCTCCAGGATTCATAAGAGCACCTGAGTTTGATTCTGTCAAATATATTGCTAGTGTATCTTGAATGTTTTGACTTAGTGTTGTGATATCCTCGCTTCTTTGACCAGAGTCATCTAATCGCCAAAGCACATAATTCTCAAATGTATAATTACTTAAAGTAATGTCATTTTCAAATAGGGGAGCAGCACCAATATTTTCTAAGCTAAAGAAAAATGAATTGGATCTGTCAACATCAATCAATTCTGGTATGGAATCAAAGGTTATATTAGGAAAACCTAAGTTGGAAAAGATTACAAAAAAATCTTCTGTAATTGTTGCTGTATCGCAAGAGACACTTTCAAATTGTGCTGCTAGACCTACATTGTATCTTATCGTATCAAAGCCGCAAGGATGGTTTGATGTGTGTAAAACAAAGTTGAAAGGGTATACTGATCCAGAAAATATGGTATCACCTGTTCGGAAATTAGTGATAGCTTGAGGAAATGATCGGACGTCTATGATGAGATCATCGATAATTATATTTTCTGTTTGTAAAGATTCAGTAATTGTATTGCCTAACGCGTCAAAGTCTTCAGATTCTAATACAATGGAATCAACAGTGGTGCCTGACGATTGAAATTCAAAACGATACCTCGTTTCTAATTCTTCTCTTAATGTGTCAACAAATTCGAACCCAGGTGAATTTCCCCTGATTGTAACATTAAAAATACCATTGTCTTTACCTGTTAAGTCTTGAAAATCATCTTGGTTGATATAGAAGTCATCTATAAATGAAACTTGAAGCCTGTCATTAAAATCATAAAGGAGTGTGTCAAGTGTGCCGTTCGCATAGTCGACATATTCTATTGTACCAGAGATTTGGATATCTACTCTTTGATTTTCTGGTACACAGGTTGATTTTAATTCATAAGACCCTATAAGCCCTTCATCTAAACGATTGTGAAAGTATCTATCACTAGGATTTAAATAGGTATAGGTTCGTGAGTCTTGATTTACAATAATTGTTTCAGTAAAAGAGACTAAAGTGTCTAGCGAAATATTAAATACATTAAAAAAGACGTCATTAGGTAGGGGCTTAGTCTGTAATAGATGAAATGAATTAATTAATTCAAATCCAATTGGAACTTCAAAAGATATATTTTTTAGGATTGGAGTGAATTTATATTCTGTTTCGGAAGGATCTGAAGTTGTTGCTTGATCATAAATAGTAAATTGATTTGTTTTTGTCTGATAGAGAAAGTATCCTGACGAATTAAATGCAAATCTTTCTTTAGGCAAAAAGATATTTGGATTGAAAACGTCATGAATGTGCATGGTATGTCTATTTATGGTATTATTTCTTACACAAGTATTTGCATTTGTTTCTCTTATTCTAGTACTGAACGTTAATTGAGCAGTGTTATCGAAAAAATCACCGTTTTGTAAATCAAGAGATGCAATTGCTTTGACGTCAATGTAGTAAGACTCACCCTCTTGAAAGCACTGGTTTAGTTCAGCAGATGTAAACAATTTTAAGAAAAGTACATCTTCATTACTTTCAATACTATTGAAGAAATCACATCTCATCGCTGGATCGTCTAATGCATAAGTTACGGCCTCAATCACCGTTATTAATCGCCGATCATCGGGAAAATAATCTCTGAGTGCCGATACTCGCAGTTCTTCTAATTCATCAAGACAATTGATTGTAATAGGAATTCGAATTAACATGGTATCACCATCAAAAAATAAACGATTATTGAGCGAACTTGGCTTATCAAAGGCATCTCTCTTAATCTTTGGATTTACAGATGAAAAACCTTCAGTGAGATTATATATTTCGGAAGTCTCATAATCGACCAGTAGTGCTAAATCTGGTTCTTCTTCACAGACAACATAAAAGTCTGCAGATACATTGGTTTTATCAGGTAATGGGGCAACACAATTTAAACTACATTCTTTTTCTACAGAACTACGAAAACGATGTGTGGGGATTTCGAGGCATTGATCACATTGTGTTGTATTCACTAGTGTAAAATCGTCTACACAAAGAGCTAAGAAATTTTTAGTAATTGAATAACGATCAAAACCATTAAGTTTAGATTCATCGAGTGCTAGTTCGAACTGGTATAGAGTGTCTCCAGTAAAAGAAAAAGGAGTTATTTGCCATTCAGTTACTTCATCTGTTATTGTAAAAGTATTATCATCAAGAGGCCTTACATTTTCTGGAATGTCTAGAGATAAGATATATATGTTCGAGCCGCAAGAAGTATTAATTGCGGTACTTGGACGAATCCGAAAAGTAAAGTCTATGGTATCTCCAACTGAGATAGACCGATTATTATTTGCATCTGATTGAAGCCTCTCTGGAGTGGGAATATTAGTCATGAAATATGTGTCGTCAGATAGAGTTCCTATCTGCCTGGATGAAGATGCACTTTCATTTAATTGCTGACAAAAATTATCGTAACGAATGCGGACGGTGCGCTCTATTTCTTTACCAGTATATTGATCATAACAGTCTAACTTGACAAATGAACTTAACAATACAGTAAGACTGTCTTCTGATGCAAGATCATCAAACTGGCCATCTCCATCTAAATCACTAAATCCACCATTTCCATCAGGATCATTGAGCAATGAAGATAAATCAATAAAGAGATCATCATTATCAATGGTCAGCGCAATCTCAGATAAGTTTGGTGCCAAAGATTGGACGTCGAAACATTCTATCAGGTCATCACGGAAAGACGATTCGAGAACCTGAAGTCGAATATTATAAATATCATTTACTGAAGAGTTAATGTCCAGATTATTATTATACACTTTAATGTTTGTTGACCTTGGTTCGCACAAACCATAAACAAATACTGGTGTGGGTCCACCAGCAATCGATACAGATAATAATTCATTTTCATCCACACGATCAACTCTACTGAAACAAGAAGTGCTTTCGCATCCAAAGTGAAGACCATAGGAGATGGTCCTTAATTCACAATCATCTAGTACGTACTCAAGTGTAAGGTCTAAGGATTGGCCAGCTAGTAGAGGTCTATTTATAAATAATGTGTCTCCAGATCTTGTGGTTCCCTGAGGTTCATTATTTAGTGTACTAAATTGACGATCCGGAGCAGTGACGATATAGAAATCATTAACTGCGATCTTCCCATTATTGATAAAGCTTACTGTTTTAACTAAGCTTTCCGTTGAGGCATTGTAATCGTACTCTCCAAATTCTACGGATATTAATGGGTAGGAGACAAAGAAAATTAATTCCTGTGTTGTCAGACAAGTGTCGGATTGATCTAAAAGTTTAGCCGTGGTGATAAATTGCTGTGGTAAGTCATTACATGTCGGATTGAGTTCTATAAAAATATTAAAATAATCACAGGCGTTGTTTTGGATATTAAACGTAATGACATTCCCTTCTTGATTAAGAAACTCTAGTTCTGAAGAAAATGATGCCAATTCTAATGGAAAACTAGATTCTAACTGCAGTTGGATTATCTCAGAAGGATTGCTGCTTATTCCTTTTTCTATACCGCCTTCAATGACCAAGGGATTACAATAGCTAACTTCTGTTTCAGAGCTTAGGAACAAATTATATTGACTAAAAGCCTGTAGTGGAAGGATGATAAGAAGGAGTATGTAAAGTATCCAATTCACGTATTAATCTAGTTGTAGCTTTAAATTATGTAAAACATTCATTCTAAGCATGATATAATTTTATTGATTTTAATTTATGTGAAGAATTGTCTTTGTGACTGTATGCTAGGATTTTTTTAAAAAAACTTCTCTTTTTCATAAGCGCTTTGAGGGTTAGCGGGTTAATTATAGATGTTGCTCCCTCTTAGGTGGATTTGGATTTCTAAAAATAGCTTTAACTTAATTTTGTCTTGAACTCGATTAAGAGTTCCAACCCATTCTAAAAGCTTCATTACCAAGCAAAGTTTGGGAAAAAATCATCAACCGCTACGTGGTTAATAAATCTTTAAACGTCTCCATTGTATACTAAAAAATGATACTTTTGGTGTCGAAATGCAATTTTTATACAGAACTGAGGTCTGTAAATCTTATATATCCGTACATATAACCTTACTTTCCTATCTAAACCAATTGCCAAACTATCGGAGTTGTCATACAAAGTCATAGATGTAGCATAAAACCATATTATGCTCTTAACCAAATTTGAATCTATAATGAGAAACGACATATTTTAAGTATTACGATCAGTTTTATATGGTTATCGATATATAGTCAATCAGCAATATTCGATTTTGGCTCTACTTGGAAATACTACGATCTAGGAGATAAACCACCAAGAATCATGGGTAACAATTTCAAAGAGTAGGGTACAATGATTCAAGCTGGGCGACAGGACAAGGCCAATTTGGATTTGGGAATGGAGATGAAACAACCGTCCTTATGAATACAGTAAATGGAAATACATTATTGGCAGCTTATTTTAGAAAAGAATTTACTGTAACAAATCCAAACGCGTCACCGACTTATGTTTTAAAGTTGTTATTTGATGATCCAGCCATTGTTTATTTGAATGGGAATGAAATAGGAAGAGTCAATATGAGTGGTTCAAATCCTGGATATTCAACTTTAGGAAATGGATCGAGTGGTGATAATGCAATGATAACATTTGACTTAGATGCATCAGTATTGAATGCAGGTACAAACACATTTGCTGTAGAAGTTCACCAAGATGATGTCAACAGTACTGATCTCAGCTTTGATTTATCCTTAACCCTAGGGCCACCTATCATTCGTGGACCTTACCTACAAAAACTGACACCGAACTCGGTGGTTGTCAAGTGGAGAACGAATAGAAATATGGAGTCAAAAGTGATGTATGGTTTAACAGTGGGTGCCACAACAGATTCTATCGTATCAAGTCAACTCAATACCGAACATGAACTTGAAATAACAGGTTTATTGCCGAATCAGAAATACTATTATTTTATCAAAGATGGCGATGATATTTCATTACCTGCATCGGCTGATCAATACTTCATTACTTCTCCACCTCATGGTACAGTTCAGCCAGTAACTGCATGGATACTGGGAGACCCTGGCACTGCAAATGCTGATGCGAGATCAGTGCGTGATGCATACTACAATTATATTGGATCAAATCACTGACATGATGTTGTTTATAGGTGACAACGCTTACAATGATGGAACTTGCCGAGCTTAATTCCCACTAGCCACCCCAATCCGTCTGATAAACAATATGCAAATCAAACAAACAGCAATGGATAAATATCCAACGTATTCATAATTCTGGAATAGACCATCGTCACCGATAAAAACAATTCGTCCACTGATGAAAGCGGCTAAAGCAATGGCCAATTGTTGCAACATAGATTTGGAACTCATAAAACTAGCTCTGTTGCTTGTGGGTGCTGATGCAGTTATAATGGTATTAGCTGGCACCATTCTACCGACACCGCCGATAAAAAATAAAGTTGTAATAATAAGAACATAGCTTATAGGTGCTGCTGGCATATTCGTAATTAAATATGTGGGTATGAATGAGAAAAACAACATAATGACAAATACCCGGAAGAAGCCATATTTATCAACCATTCTACCGATAAATGGGGAAGTGAATACGGAAACGACACCACCAAAGAAGAATTGATAACTGATTTCCATTTGAGTGAACCCAACATTTTTGATTAAATAGGGAGAGATAAATGGAATGATAAGAAAATGACCGAGAACCAATATAAAACCAGCTAGTAATGCAGCAACTTGATTGCGATCACTGATAATGTCATTAAGTACCTTGAAAGCATTGCGATCCTTAGACACCACTGCAAGGTGAGCTGTCATACTCGGAAACTTGAAAAACAACAGAATGGAGACCATCGTCGCTAAAGTGCCAATGACTAAGAAGGGAATGTGCCAAGTTCCAACAGCTGCCAGGTACAAACCAAATGGTATACCCAAAGCAGAAGCTGCAGCAAAAGCGCTTGTTAATATACCCATCGCGGTGCCGCGCTCCTCAAATTTATAAATGTCACTCACGATAGATAAGACAATGCTCCCTAGAATTCCACCAAATAATCCAGTCAAGAAGCGTAAAGAGAGTAAGACAGCATAGCTTTCGGCAAAGGCACACAGAAATGTTCCAACACCAAAGCCCAAGTAAGCAACTTGCAATGCATTTTTGCGATCGACAATGTCTAAGTAAAAAATTGCAATAAGCCCTGAAACAACAGCTCCAAAAGCATAACCAGATACGAGTAAACTGTATTGAGTAGCGTTAATTTTGAATTGTTCAATAAAGATGTCACCCAGTGGCATAATCAACATAGAATCAACAATATGAGTAAAGTTGATTAGTGCAAGAGTAAATAAGATTTGATTTCTGGTTAAGGCCATGTAAAATGTATATCAAGAAGAAAATGGTTTGGGAATAAGTTGACAAAGTATTTTAATTGATATCAAATGAAAAGCACACTGAATACAAGTATTCGGGAGTATTTTCAACAATGAGATCTAGCAAAAAACAAAGTCAAATGTCCCAAAATGATTCCTTTTTGAAATATAAACCTAAAAGTAAGGCCATTATAAATAGAAATGTAATTTCTTATGAACGAGTTGTCAATTGTTTATATGTCAGGCAATAATTGTAATAAAAGCTCGTGTGAGGCCGAAACATTAATTCATACTCATCGATGGAAGTAACTTCAAGCTTTGGTGAAAGCGCAATTCAGAATAGTCGAATTCCATATACTCACTAAGTGGAAGTTTATCTATATAATTTAACAATTCGCTTTCGGAAGAACTCATAAAGACAGCCCATAATTTTGATAGGTCTGCTGCAAGTGTATAAGAAACTAGTTTGCCTTCAGTAAATAATTTTTGTACCATTTCTTGTTGGTCGGGAATTTTATGATACAACTCAGATGGAAAAGGCACCGGAATTTTATACTCTACCATGTAATGATATAACGGATGCTTATCACTCATTAATAAATGCCTTGAAATTTAACAACAACCTTGTTTCTATATCAGCAGGTACGAAGGATTTGAAATTGATCCTCACTTGAATGTGTACATTATCTTCTAACAAGATATCATTCACTTCCGGAAGAGAAGCAAACAACTCTAAATCTCCATTATGATCAAGCGGAACAAAATCCATCCAAAAGATTTCCTTTTCATTTTCAATATCCAAAGACGAAATAGCTCTTATGGAGATCCGTTGGATATTGCGAAAATTATTGTTGGCAAACCTGCCTGTTAAACTGGCTCTATTTGCTCTTACACTTGTTACTGCTTCTCTGGTAGAGGCAGATCCTCTGGATTGAATGAACGTCGGAACATTGTATATCTCAAACACATGAGTATCAATACTATTCAGACCAGCAGGAATAACAAAAACGGTATCTAAATCGATATCAAAAGCCGATTCTACATTATCTGAACAGCTGTTGAGACTGATTGCCAATATTAGTATGAAAATAATCTTCCGCATTCTTCTATGAAACGAGTATCAATGGTATATTGTTTTAACTATCCTACTCATAATTGTTTTTAAAATGGGTGAACAAAAAGTTTCTTTAGTAGAGAGTAATGATCAAAGACGATTATTCGTCCAATCACTACTCAAAGATATCAGAGCATTAGAATACATGTTGGATAATGACATGTTTGAATCTGGTATTACGCGCATTGGTGCAGAACAAGAAATGGTGTTGGTTAACAATCAGACAATGAAGCCAGCAACCATAGCGATGGACGTTATTAACCAACTGGCAGATAAAAAATGGTTGGAAACAGAACTCGCAACTTTCAACCTAGAACTGAATTTAGATCCTCAAGAATTCACAGGCAGTTGCTTTAGCATTTTAGAAAAGGAAATAGACCAAAAACTCTCAATCATATCAAAGGTGCTGCATCAATATGATGCATCACTAGCTTTGACAGGAGTTCTCCCAACATTTAGGAAGAGCGATTTAGACATGCACAATTTGACACCTAAAGAAAGGTATAAAGCATTGATGACCGCTATCCATAAGCAGTTAATCGGTAATAATTTTGAGTTGCGGATTTTTGGAATTGATGAATTATTGATTAGGCATAAGTCTCCTTTACTTGAAGCGTGTAACACAAGTTTTCAAGTTCATTTACAGACTGACGCCAAGGACTTTGCCAGCTTATATAATCTGTCTCAAACATTAGCAGCTCCAGTTATGGCAATTAGCGCAAATTCGCCATTGGTATTTGGAAAACGCTTGTGGCATGAATCCAGAATTGCGCTCTTTCAACAATCGATAGATGTGCGAACAACACACGAACATTTTAGAGAGCGCTCACCAAGAGTAAGTTTTGGAAGCGATTGGTTGGATAATTCTGTCTTAGAGATTTTCAAAGAAGACATTGCAAGATTTCGGGTATTGATAAGTTCTGACATCGGAGAGGATTCATTAGAATTGATTCGGAATAATCAGATTCCTAAATTGAGGGCATTACAAGTGCACAACTCGACAATTTACCGATGGAACAGACCTTGTTATGGTATCTCTGAAAATGGCCAGCCACATCTTCGCATAGAGAATAGAATATTACCAGCAGGGCCAACAGTGCAAGACGAGATTGCAAATGCATGTTTTTGGTTAGGGTGTATGATTGGAATGAAGGATGATATTAAAGACATCCGAAAACACATAGGCTTTGCAGACATCCGAGACAATTTTGGTAAAGCAGCTAAGTATGGCATAGATTGTAATTTTACTTGGTTCAATGACAAAAAAATCAGTGCATGCGAATTGGTAAAAAAAGAATTGCTGCCATACGCCAGAGCGGGATTAAAGTCAAGGAATGTTGATGATAGCGATATAGATCGTTACTTAGGCATTATAGAGGAGCGTGCAGATACACATATGAATGGCGCTCGTTGGTTGCTAAGAGGATATACCAAACTCAAGGAAGAAACGAATACTGATCAAGCCTTGAGACTGATTACCCAGGCAACTATAGAAAATCAGCAAACCGGTGTACCAGGACACAAATGGGAGATGCCCAATCTTGATCTTAAAAAAGACTATGCGACTCACGATTTGCTAGTCTGCGAAATTATGCAGACTGATTTAATTACTGCTCAAAGAGATGACGTCATTGAATTGATTTCTGCAATGATGAATTGGAAAAACATCAGTTTTATGCCAGTGGAAAATATAAAAGGAAAGTTGATCGGTCTGGTGACGTCGAAAGAAATATTGGGTTATTTTAAAGAGAAAGATTTATTTCCAGATATATCCAAAAAATGCATTGGAGAAATTATGATCAAAGAACCAATCACTGTTTCTGGAAACACCTTATTGACAACAGCGATAAGTACGATGCAAAAGCAAGGAATAGGATGTCTTCTTGTCGTTGATGAAGGGGAGTTGACAGGCATCTTAACAGATTGGGACATCACAAGAATATCTAAGCAATTGATGACGACATAATTAATTGTGTGTATGAAATGGGATTAGAAATCATATATGAAGATGATGAGCTTATTGCAATCAATAAACCCCACGGTCTACTTGTCCACCGATCAAGGATCGCAAGTGACGCAACAGAATTTGCTGTACAACTATTAAGAGATCAAATAGGAGGAACACATGTCTATCCAGTTCATCGATTGGATAGGAAAACGTCTGGAGTGTTGTTATTTGCGAAGACTAGGAAAGATAATCAGCGATTGCAGTTGATGTTTAGAAACAGAATTGTGGCTAAGACATATGAAGCATTTGTGCGTGGATACACAGAACCGAATGGTACAATAGATTATGCATTGGAAACAAATGGAAAGACTCAAGAAGCTAAGACAGTATACGAAACGATAAATAAGTTTGAGTTGCCAGTTGTGTCTACAGGATATAAAACGTCTAGATATTCATTGGTAAAGTTGATGCCAGAGACAGGCCGTTTTCATCAGTTGCGAAAGCATATGGCCCACATACGCCATCCTATAATTGGGGACAGACCACATGGTTGTAATAAACAAAATAAGCTTTGGAAATACCGTTTTGGGATGGCAACCATGTTATTACACGCATGTAGTCTGTCTCTCCATTTTTCTGAAAGCAATACCCTTCAAATCTCAGCTACTAAACATCAAGTATTTGAAAATGTATTAAGTTACTGTGAGAAATATAAGCGTTAATAGAGCTTAATTATTGTGGGAATTTCTCACTTTTAACCCATTGATCGCCATTGACATAATACATGCCAAAATGGTCTCCATCAACAGAATATGCAGTTATATAAGCGACTTCACCGTCTTTTGCTGGAATGAATTCTAGGACAGTGTCGCTATTACCAAATTTAATGTTACTCTTTGGAAAATATGGATTCGCTTTCCAACCATTCACATCTAAATACATAAACTCGAATTGACCCGTTTTGCGTGAATAAGCAAATAAACCATGAAGGGCAGTTTCTGATCCTGGTAAAAATTTCATTCTATAGTCACCGCCTGAAACAGTAATTTTTGGGCTAGGGATTAAATTATTTTTGACCCATTGACCACTTTGAACGTAAAACTGATTGAATTCTCCTGTTGTAGTTGAATAAACATTCAAACCAGCAAAGTGCTCTGAAGTGGCAGGAAAAAAGTCCATCCTAGTGTCAGATTGGCCGAAGCTAATACCGAATGAGAACAGTAAAAAACAAAAACTGAAAAAATGTAATTTCATAATAGTATGTTTTGGGTGCAATAACTTTGAGACGGAAATAAGATTAAAAGTCTCAGGTTATAAAAATTCTTAATGTGTGTGAAAAAAATGAGAATTGCAGCTGAACTGCAAGATTTGAGGAGCTCCTTAGAACAAGGTATACATTTTAAAGCACAGTTTATTTGTTTTATGATTTCTTTAATCGTAATATTGCAATATAACAATATCATGGGACTGACAAAAACAGAATTATTCACAGACGAGCAAAACAAGATTGCAGCTATTGCAAAAGTACTTGGTCACCCTGCTAGAGTTGCTATTCTCCAACATCTCTTAAAAGTAAACAGGTGTATTTGTGGCCAAATAGTTGAAAGCGTAGGCTTATCTCAACCGACCATCTCTCAGCACCTTAAAGAGTTGAAGAATATAGGATTGATCGTAGGAAATATTGAAGGAACTAGTATTTGTTATTGCATCGACCCTGAGACATATAAAAACATAAAATCATTATTTAATCAAATGTTTAGTCAACAGCTGAATAAAGAAGAGAACTGTTGCTAGACAAAAAACAATTAAAAAATAGACATGACAATTAACGAGATTAAAAAGGCATTGAGCAACCTAGAAACCATCGCTTTTGAACTACCAAATGGATCATTAGTGCCCAATCATTTTCACGTCACTGAGGTCAGTAAAATTTTTAAAGACTTTATTGATTGTGGAGGTACCAGAAGAAGTGAAACTCGAGCAGCGTTCCAATTATGGGAAGCAGACGATTATGATCACAGATTGCATCCAGAGAAATTGGTTAACATCATAGAGCTATCACAAAAGCTTCTTGATCTAGGCAATGAAGAAATAGAAGTTGAATATCAAGGAGAGACGATCTCTAAATATGGATTGGACTTTGATGGCAAAAATTTCAAGTTGACCACAAAACAGACAGCTTGTCTAGCCAGAGAAAACTGTGGTGTTCCTGAAGTAAAAGAAAGCGCACATGAAATGGTAACGATTGCAGACAGTGGTGTTTGCACGCCTGGATCAGGTTGTTGCTAAGATGAAAATCATAGAAATTAATCAATCTTCATTTCCTCAAGTTTAACGAATATATGGAGAAGGCTTGGCTACGGGTATCGCTACATTCGAAACACAAATTCCAGATTGGGATAGCTGGGACAGCAACCATATGGCTATAGGAAGGATTGCTGTTACAAAAGATGATCATATGTTGGGTTGGGCATCCCTTTCTGCAGTTTCCATCGATGTGTGTATGGTGGGGTAGCAGAAGTAAGTGTCTATGTCGGTGCAGACGCTAGGGGTAAAGGAGTTGGAAAAATACTGTTAACCAATCTGATCAAGACTAGTGAAGCGAACAATATCTGGACCTTACAAGCTGGTATTTTTAAAGAAAATATTGCTAGTGTCTATTGACCTAGTATTGACCCCCCAGTTGACGGAAGTATTGACCCCCCTAATGCTCGAAGCTGACCCCCTGTTTTATTCAGCTAAGACTTCTAAAAGTATGTAGAATGGTGATGATGAATTATATATGATCTAAAAAGATCATATATGGCATATAAACCAATACGAATGAAAACAATTAATCAAATTAGA
>Ga0209187_1001159_pt1 | contig 33559 bp, 20 predicted proteins | sample BantaG_FD_187430 | JGI IMG/M metagenome (GOLD analysis project Ga0209187, IMG submission 187430) | Marine algal microbial communities from Bantry Bay, Ireland - BantryBay_4 metaG (SPAdes) (version 2) | ecosystem: Host-associated > Algae > Red algae > Unclassified | place: Bantry Bay, Ireland...
TGAAGGAGATTTTGGATAAAGAAATCGTAGATTTTTACGAAATTATCGGGAATAATGTCGTCTTCTATTTCCGCGATATGGCACCATCGGAAACGCATACGATTCACTTGGATTTGAAGGCAGAAATGCCGGGTGAATTTGACGCACCTGCGTCTTCGGGTTATTTGTATTATACCAATGAATTTAAGGATTGGGATAGTGTGGAGACGGTGGTGATTACGGAATAATTCACCCACCGTATAGGTACGAATCAGTGTAAAGCGGTCAACTTCGTAAGAAATTGACCGCTTATAATAGACTTTATTTTTGAACTATTCCCAAATGTAGCAACGAAATCGTACTTTTGCCTTAATGAAATTTGGAATCTGCCCGTTGAGTATGTCACCCCTGCGTTTGAAACCCGATGACACGAGTGAAATGGTCTCCCAACTCTTGTTTGGCGAGACCTTTGAAGTATTGAAGCGAAAGCGAAAATGGCTAAAAATCCGTTGCACTTTTGACGGTTATGAAGGTTGGATAGATAGAAAGCAAGCCCTTGAAATTGAAGATATTATACAATCTGACTGTGCATATAGCCTCGAACTTGCGCAAGCCGCTATGAGCGATGAACATTACATTCCGATTATGATGGGAAGTACCTTACCGCGCTATGACGGAATCCGTTTTTGGTTTAACAAAAAACCATATATGTTTAGCGGACAAAGTATCAATCCTACTCAAATACCGATTACGCGAGACCTCGTCGTTAAGATTGCTCGAAAATATCTGTTCGCACCTTATCTATGGGGAGGCAGATCGCCTTTTGGTATTGATTGTTCGGGGTTTACGCAGGTAGTTTTTAAAATGTTGGGCATCGCACTAAAGCGAGATGCTTCGCAACAAGTAGAACAAGGCGACGCACTCTCTTTCGTAGAAGAAGCCCTTCCGGGCGACTTGGCTTTTTTTGAAAATAAAGAAGGAAAAGTCACACACGTAGGCATTGTATTACCCGAAAGTGAAATCATCCATGCCTCCGGTCAAGTACGCATTGATAGGCTCGATCATCAAGGCATTTATGATAGAAAAAAACGCAAATATTCACATCAATTGAGAATTGTCAAGCGAGTTATTGTATAAAATGTATTGAAATGACGATAACACAAAAACAACGTAACACACCTTACACCACTTTTATCATAAACTTATTTTTCTTACCATTTTCTACCATAATAAATTTATCATAAAGCAGGTGTTGTTCATTGATAATCAATTCTTTATCTGTAATTTTTTCTTTATTAACAGAAACGGCATTGCCTTTGATAGCACGTTGTGCTTCACCTCTTGAATTGACGATATTTGTTGCATCTGCCATCAGCGAAATGATGCCGATACCATTTGATAGTTCACTTTTACTCACTTCAAAATGTCGAATTTCGCCACTCACCATCTCAAGGTCGGCTGCGCTCAAAGCCAATAAAGTATCTCGTCCACCTTTTCCAAAAATCAACTCCGAAGCCTGTACCGCCGACTTATATGCGGCTTCCGAATGTACGCGCACCGTGATTTCTTCTGCTAATGCTTTTTGACCTGATCGACGACCCGGATCTTCCCCATGCTTAACCAAGATACCTTCTATTTCTTCTTTTGATTTGAGCGAAAAAGTCTTAAATAATCTATCCAACATCGCATCGTCAGAGTTCAACCAAAACTGGTAAAACTGGTAAGGCGAAGTCATCTCAGGGTCAAGCCAAACATTGCCACCTTCAGATTTGCCGTACTTTTTACCGTCCGGTTTCGTGAGTAATGGTGTGGTCAGCGCGTGAGCTTTTTTGCCCAACATTCGTCGGATAAATTCGACTCCCGCCGTAATATTTCCCCATTGGTCAGAGCCGCCCATTTGCAGTGTACAACCTCTTTCTTCATACAAACATTTGAAGTCATAGCCCTGTATCAATTGGTAACTGAATTCGGTAAACGACAAACCACTTTCCAAACGATTTTTTACAGAATCTTTGGACAACAAATAATTGACAGTCAAATGTTTACCGACATCACGCAAAAACTCCAATGCGCCCATGTTTTTATAAAAATCGTAATTATTTGCCATTTCTGCGGAAGTATCACCACAGTCAAAATCAAGGAAACTACGGAGTTGTTCGCTGACCTTCAGCATATTAGCATCCAACACCGTCAGGTCCAATAACTGTCGCTCGGCATCCTTGCCCGAAGGATCGCCAATACGCCCCGTCGCACCACCTACGAGCGCAATAGGCTTATGTCCATGACGCTGCAAATGCACCAACAACATAATCGGCACCATGTTACCGATGTGCAAAGAAGGTGCAGTCGGGTCAAAGCCAATATAAGCCGTCAATTTTCCGCTTGCAGCGGCTTCTTCGAGTTCGGGAGTCATATCTTGTATCAGTCCGCGCCAGCGTAATTCTTCTATAAAATTCATGCTTTATTTTTTATTGCATACTTCAACACATTAACACTTCAATACATCAACACTAAAGTTTCAAGTTCGCAAAGATACGGATTTGAAATAAAGGAGGACAAGCTAAATCTAGTTTTTCAAAACTTGTATTGTATTGACTTCGTCATTTGGACGACTATTTAAGCATATAATTGAGCAAATATGCGGTATATCCTTTAATTTTGTACTTTAAAAAGCAACACTTAAGTATCACTCATCGTATCATTTATACAATAATAATTTTTTATAATAAAAATAATTCATCTATCTATTTTATTGAAAATAAAATATTTATTTAATTTTTAATAAAAATAAATCACACTATATCGGGAATAATCATTGATACGAATGAAGAGATATTACTAGGGGAAATTTTTGATAAAACAGGCACGAGTTGTTTTCAGGCAATAATTAAATGAATCTTAACGTTTCTTAAATTATTCTTAAAACAATTTTCAGCACTTACATAAATAACGCTCTGGATGAGGCACATCTTTCTATTATTATTACCCCTTGCACTTTGTAGTTTCCCTTTGTTTGCTCAAAAATATAGCAATGCCTTTTTGGACATTGGTGTATCGGCGAGGAGTCAGGCTATGGGCAATACCCAAGTAGCCGGCACAAATGATGCAACGGCAGGTTTTTGGAACCCGGCGGGTTTGATGAATATCGCTCCTGATGTTGTACAAGCCGGTTTTACGCACTCCGAATGGTTTGCAGGTATCTCCAATTACGATTATTTTGGCGTGGCTGCACCACTGAGTTCTGTTCTGACAGAAGATGCAAAAAAAGATCGCAAGCATCAAGATGCTGTGGGGTTTTCCTTTGTCCGTCTTGGTATTGATAATATTCCGAATACGCTTAGTCTCTACGAAGATGACGGCACATTGGATTATAGCAATATTACGGAGTTTTCGGCTGCCGATTACGCGCTGATATTTAGCTATGCTCGCAAATTGCCCTTTGCTCAATCCAAAGGTCTGACGGGTGTAAATGTAGGTGCGAATGCCAAAGTTATTCATCGTAAAATCGGTCCTTTTGCCAGTGCATGGGGTTTTGGATTGGATATCGGCGCACAGTATAGTGTCAATGATTTTCGAGTGGGTATCATGGCAAAAGATATTACTTCTACCTTCAATGCGTGGAATTTTGATTTTACAGATGATGAAAAAGAAGTATTACAACTTACTGATAATGAAGTACCTGAAAGCAGTGTAGAAGTCACCAAGCCTTCACTTGTACTCGGTTTTGCATACAAGAAGCGTATGCCCAATGACGGTAAGGTTCCGTTTACGGATATATTGATAGAAGCTGATTTAGTAACGACTTTCGACGGTGAGCGAAATGTATTGGTCAGTGCAAGTCCGGTAAGTATCGACCCGCGAATTGGGCTCGAATTTGGTTATAATGATGTTATTTTCTTGCGTGGCGGTTTTAATAATATCCAACGCGCAACAAATATAAATGATAAAAAAATCCTGACAATACAACCCAATGTCGGTTTGGGTGTTAAGCTATTCAGAACTCTACGAATTGATTATGCACTCCCGATGGGTAAGCAAGCACTGACAGAAAATTCACACACAATCAGCCTGATGCTGGATTTGAATATCCCGCGTTTGACCGAAGTAATGAGACGCGAATCATAATGAGTGAATGAGTGAATTGTGAATGAGTGAATGAATGAATTGTGAATGAATGAATTGTGAATGAGTGAATTGTGAATGAGTGAATGAATGAATTGTGAATGAGTGAATGAGTGAATTGTGAATGAGTGAATGGATGAATTGTGAATGAGTGAATGAGTGAATGAGTGAATTGTGAATGAGTGAATTGTGAATGAGTGAATTGTGAATGAGTGAATGAATGAATTGTGAATGAGTGAATGGATGAATTGTGAATGAGTGAATGTAAAAAAATGTTACGAATTTTATCTAATTATTCTTTGCTACGCTATTTATTCATAATTCATTCATTCACAATTCACTCATTAAATTACGTAATTCATGCCAAGCCCATTAACGAGAAAACTCGTTATTTGTTTTTCTCTAACTATCACACACTTTATACTTTTTGCTCAAGCTCCGAAGTTTAGCAATGAATTTCTGAACATAGGTGTCGGCGCACGCGCGCATGGCATGGGTGGTGCATTGTCAGCACATGTTGATGATGTGACGGCTATGTATTGGAATCCGGCGGGACTGGCAGATGTGCGGGTCTCTTTCCAAGTAGCAGCGATGCACGCCGAGTGGTTTGCAGGTATCGGACAGTTTGACTATCTGGCACTCGGCAAGCCTATCCGGTTCAATAATACACGAGCGGTTTTGGGTATTTCGGCAGTACGCTTTGGCGTGGATAATATACCGAATACACTCGAATTGCTCGATTCGGATGGCAGCCTGAATTACGATAATATCACGACATTCTCTGCTACGGATTATGGGATCACTTTGACTTATTCGCAGAAATTATTTGTCAAAGGACTCCAAATCGGCGGCAATGCAAAGGTCATTCGCCGACAAGCAGGTACATTTGCAAAGGCATGGGGTTTTGGGGCAGATTTGGGCATACAATATAAGTTCAAAGACCGTTGGCATTTTGGCTTGACTGCCCATAATATTACCTCTACGTTTACAGCTTGGGATTTCTCGTTTACGCTTGATGAGCAAGCGGTTTTTGAATTGACGGATAATGTGATACCTGCGAGTTCGGTGGAAATTACAGTGCCGAAATTTACGCTTGGTGCGGCATATTTGGCTAAGTTTGGTAAAAAATTGACCTTACTGACCGCGCTTGATTTGGATATCAATACGGACGGGCAACGAAATGTCCTCATTAGCAGTCCTTATTTTAATATCGACCCAAAATTGGGTTTGGAATTTTCGTATGCCAACACCGTCGCCCTGCGTGGTGGGATTAATAATATTCAAAGGGTATTGAATGATAATATCAACAGTCCTGATAAAAAATTGATTTTTCAACCCAATGCAGGTATCGGACTCAAAATACCACAAAAAAGTATAGAGGAAGAAACGCGCTACGTGCGCCTCGACTATGCTTATACCAACTGGGGCAATAATGCCGAAAATCTATATTCGCACTTAATCTCTCTTATTATTGATATGAGGGTGCGAAGACTCGGTAAACGGGGGAGTACGAAATAGATTAGCGATTGGTGATAAATAGTTTAATTTCGTTATACGAAATTCACATCGTATTTTTTTATAAAAAAAGCAAATACGCAAAGCGTATTTTTGTTTATATATTTTTTATACTCATTAAAAAAATCCCCTAATAGAATACACCAACTAAATTTGTATCTATGAAAAGGTTAGCAATATCAGTACTCAGTCTATTATTTTTCTTTAGTGGACTTCAAGCTCAAATGTATGTCAATGGTGATACACTTTATGGTAATGAATGGATTAATTACAGTCAATCGTACCGCAAAGCCTATATCTCTGCCGATGGCATGTATCGTATTCCTTATCAAACACTTGCGAGTTCGGGTGTCCCTGTGAGTTCAGTCTCTGCCAAAAATTTGCAGATATTTGTGGATGGTCAGGAGATTCCTATTTACACCTCTACCGACAAGCTGAGTGAAAATGGATACGTTGAGTTTTATGGTAAGAAAAATAAAGGTGACATGGACACTCATATCTACACCACGCCAGAACAATTATTCAATCCATACTACAGTATGTTTACGGATTCGTCGGCGTATTTTCTGACATGGAACAGTTCGACTGATAATGAGCGATTTGCAAGTACGACAAATGACCTCAACAACCTTCCATCCCCGGAGCTTTTCTTCTTGGATGAAGCGATAGAACTGCCCGCTCCAAAGTACAATAAAGGAGTAGAACACGGCGAACAATACGAATCGACCTTTTCGTCGGGCGAAGGTTTTGGTAGTACTTTTAGTAAAGACAAGACCTTTACTTTGAGTTTAGAAAGTATTTATTCGAGCGGATCTGGAGCGAGATTGGAGATGAATTATGCGTCCGAAGATAGAGCGCAACACGCCACCAAACTAAGCGTCAACGGTAGCAGTCTCACATTGGATAGCCCCAATTTTTCCAACTATCGACTGACAAAAATCGATCAAAGTCTGCCGACCAACTTGCTCAATGAGAGTACCGATGTACAGTTACAAGGAGAAGCAGAGGCAGATGACAAATACGCCACTGCTTTTGTAAAAATTAAATATCCGCGCGAGTTCAAATTTGGCAATCAAAATACTTTTAAATTTAACCTCGTTGCCAGTAGCAGTAAACAATATCTTGAAATTAGTGAATTTGATACCGGCGGTGCCGCACCTGTTTTATATGACCTGACCAATGGTTTGCGTATCGTTGCAGATGTAAGTGGCGGTACAGTCCGTGTGGTTCTTCCCCCCTCTTCGAGTGAGCGAGAATTGGTCTTAACTTCCCAAAGTGCAGCCACCGATATTGAGGCTATGCTGACGGTCAATTTTACCGATTATAATAATACACAAGGAGACTTTGTCATCTTAGCACACAGCAAGTTCATGCAAGGTCAAAACTATGTACAACAATATGCCGACTACCGACAAACTGTAGGTTATGAACCGATTGTGATTGATATTGACGAACTGTATGACCAGTTTGCTTACGGTATCAGTAAACACTCTATCTCCGTTCGAAATTTTACAGGCTTTTCGCTTGCCAATTGGACGACAACACCGCCGAAATATGTTTTTGTGATTGGAAAATCAAGACCTTATTACTCTATTCGCAACAACTGGAACGCACAGCCTGCCTACACGCCGACCTTTGGTCACGACCCTTCCGACAATCTACTCACTTCTACAACTACATCAGATGTTCCTCGTATTTCCATCGGTCGAATTCCTGTGACAACCGCAGATGAAGTCAGAATATATCTTAAAAAAGTTAAAGCATTTGAAAATAATCAAAACCTACCTCAGACCATCGAAGATAAATCATGGATGAAACGAGTCATTCATCTCGGTGGCGGTAATCCCGGTATTCAAACCATTATTAAGGACAACCTCAGTGATTATGAGCGAACTATTGAGAATGACTTTTACGGTGCTGATGTAAGTTCTTTTTTCAAAACCAGTTCCGATCCGATACAAATTTCGACATCCGATTTACTGGATTCATTGATTAATGATGGTACTTCAATGATCACCTTTTATGGACACTCATCACCAAACTCTTTCGATTTTAATCTGGACAAACCGCAAAATTATACCAATCAAGACCGTTATCCGCTCATATTTTCGCTCGGATGTTATAGTGGACAAATTCATCAAAAAGCAAAAAACCTGGGCGAACAATTTGTCTTCACCGAAGACAGAGGAGCGATTGCTTTTATTGCTACCGTAAGCCTTTCGGGGCTCTCTTCTTTAGATGGATTCGCAGATATTTTTTATGACAGATTAGCCAAAGAGAATTATGGAGAAGGTATCGGTGATATTATGAAAAATACTATCGAACAGATGTCTAATGCAGGTGCTGATGTTCGTACCCGAATCGTATATCAACAAATGACGCTCAATGGCGATCCTTCCATTCGTCTCAATACTTCTCTCGCACCCGATTATATTGTCAAAAAATCGTCTATCAATTTCGATCCTGCTACGCCGGATGCGAATGACGATTTTGATATAACATTTACCGTTACCAATATCGGTAAATCAAACCCTAATCAATTTCGACTACTCATTGAGCGTATCTTGCCCAATGGTATCGAAATTCCGGTAGTCGATGAAATGGTTGACTCCCCGACTTTTGAAAAAGAATACACGTACTCTATTCAAGCTACCGCTCAATCTATCGGTCTCAATCAATTTAGAATCACAGTAGATGCAGACGAGGAGATTGTCGAGTTGCCCAATCCAGAAGCAGAAGATAATAATACAGCAGTTGCCGAATTATTCATTTTTACAGATGATATAGAGCCTATTTACCCTTATGATTTCAGCATTATCGGCTCAACCGATGACCTGATACTCAAGGCTTCTACCTCCAACGCTTTCGCAGAAGAATTTACTTATCATATCGAAATTGATACAACGGAATTGTTTAACAGTCCGATAAAACAGGCAAATGCAGTCACGCAAGAAGGTGGACTTATTGAGTGGAAACCATCAATACCATTGATAAACGAAACGGTTTATTATTGGCGAGTAAGAGTAGATCCCGACCAAGCTCCCAATGCACTGGGCTGGCGCACTCGCTCTTTCACCTATATTCAGAATGAGCAGCCGGGTTGGAATCAATCGCATTATTATCAGTTCGAAAAAGACCGTTTTGTCAATATCAAATATCCCTCGCGTCGATTTGAATTTGTCGATGACAATATTGAAGTCATTGTCAAAAATGCTCATGTGGGCGTATTATTACAAAATGAAATTGATTATTCGGTCAATGGGTCGCGTATATACGATGTAGAAGGTTGTGAAAAAGACCAACAAGGTATGTATGTTGTTTTATTTGATGAAAATTTAAATCCGGTCAACAACTATAAGCAGTCAGGTACTCAAGGGCTTTACGGTACGTATATATGCAAACCAAGTGCGCCTGCTTTCCTCTTTTTGACAGATACACCCGAAGGACGACTCAATCTTCAGAGCTTCCTGACGGGCACACTCTTAAACCTTCCCGACGTAAGGTACGTATTGGCATATAGCTTAAATGATTACCAGCCGCAAATGTGGAATCAAAGCCTTCACAATGCCTTTGCTGTTCGCAAATTTACTGAAATACCTAATGACGTGGGCAGACCCTATGCGGGTATGGTTGACCTCCAAAACGGCTTAAGCATAGACGAAACCTCCGGCGATGACATCAATGATATTATCGAACCGACTTTTACCATATCAGGTAGTTGGACGGAAGGAAAACTTATATCTACCATCGTTGGCCCGGCTTCTGATTGGGGGTCGCTACACTGGGGGATTTCCGAGGAAGACGTTGATGATAATGTCGTTATCAATATCTATGGTCTCACATCCACAGATGAACGTGTAGAACTTTTCATGGGCATCACCAACCGCGATTATATCTTCGACGGCAGTATTGATGCTACTCAATATCCGCGTATTCAGTTAGAATATGATATTTCTGACCCGACCAATGCCACTGCACCGCAATTGGATTTTTGGAGAGTCGTGTATGACGAACTGCCAGAAATCGCCTTGCGTCCCGATGTATTCTTTACTTTTGAAAGCGATACCATCAGGCGCGGTGAAAATCTCAAAATGAGCATAGTCGTAGAAAATATCGGTAATAGCAATATGGATAGCCTCTTAATGAATTATTCTATTATAAATAAAAACAATAATAATACGATTGTATATGCTGACAGATTAGACCCGATAGCCGTAGGGGATACCTTAATAGCTTCTTTGGATGTTGCTACGAAGCGATTTGTAGGAAATAATCAGTTAATCATAGAAGCCAATCCGAATGACGACCAGCCCGAAGGCACGCATGTTAATAATATCGCTATTCGTTCGTTCTTCGTAGAAGGAGACAGACTTAATCCGATATTGGACGTGACCTTTGATGGTCAGCACATTCTTGATGGTGATATTGTTTCTGCCAATCCGAATATCGTTATTTCATTGCGTGACGAAAATCAATATCTCGAACTCGCCGATACTTCTTTGTTCAAAATCTTGATGCAATATCCGGGAGAGAGTTCGCTACGACAAATTTCATTTGAAAGCGATCTCATCACTTTTTATCCTGCACAACGTAGCTCATCGGGCGATTTTACCAATAAAGCCGTTATCGAACTCAATCCGACATTGGAGCAAGATGGTGTCTATCAATTATTCGTTCAGGCAGAAGATGTTTCCGGCAATCAATCGGGTGACTTGGATTACAAAGTCTCCTTTGAAGTCGTCAGGAATACAGGTATTTCCAATGTTCTGAATTATCCGAATCCATTTACGACCTCTACACGTTTTGTATTCACTTTAACGGGTAGTAATGTGCCGGATTATATGAAAATTCAAATCATGACCGTTACCGGTAAAGTAGTTCGTGAAATTGTGATGGACGAATTGGGTGATTTGCATGTCGGTAATAATATCACGGACTTTGCATGGGATGGCACTGATCAATATGGCGACCAGCTTGCCAATGGCGTTTATCTCTATCGCGTTGTTACGAAAGATAATGATGGTGGCGAGTACGCGCGATTCCAAAACAATACCAATCAATACTTTAAAAACGGATATGGTAAGATGTATCTGATGAGATAGTATTTTAAAGTTCAAACGCAAGAATCAAGTTCAAGTTCAATAATTTATTTTGTTTTATAATTCGCTAAAAGCGAATTGATTATTGAACTTGCGCTTGATTCTTGCGTTTAAACTTGCTTCTATCCTTCTTTACGAGAGATTTCATCTCGAATGAGCGCGGCATATTCGTAGTTTTCTTCTTTAAGGGCTTCATCCAATCTTTTTTTCAATTCATTGACATCAAAATCCGACAATGAATTTGTTTTGCGCGTGCTGACTCCAACTTCTTCATCTTCTGCTATTTCAGGCGTTTCGAGTACCACTCCGGCGGCTTCCAATATAAATTCGTAAGTATATATCGGACAATCTACACGTACTGCCAATGCTAAAGCATCCGAAGTACGCGAGTCGATTTCTATCACATCGCCATTCCTCAAACACACCAATCGAGCATAAAAAACCCCCGTGTCCAGATTACTGATAATGACTTCCTTTAATTCGACTTCAAAGGTATTCATCACATTGCACATAAGGTCATGCGTCATTGGGCGGGGCGGACTCATGCGTTCCATAGCCACAGCAATCGCTTGCGCCTCAAAAGCCCCGATTACGATGGGCAGTCTTCGTACACCTTCTATTTCACCGAGTACCAAAGCATAATTGGACGACTGAGTCGCAGTATGTGAAATGGCTACTATTTCGAGTTCAATTTTTTTCATATCAAAATAGGTCACTATGACCAATCCGACAAATTTAGCAATTTTGGACGGGAAAAAAAAGTTTTATTCTTTTGAAGTGTTGGAGTGTTGGAGTGTTGGAGTGTTGACGTACTGATGTGGTCTAATATGATAACCTTCAACACGTCAATACTTCAACACTCCAACACTTTCCCCTCAATTATTCGCTTTAAATTTTTTGATGGACTCGGTCAATCGAGGCACAACATCAAATAAATCACCAACGATACCATAATCCGCAGCTTTGAAGAAAGGAGCTTCTGGATCTTTGTTGATGACAACGATAGTTTTGCTTTGATTCACACCAGCCAAATGCTGAATCGCACCGGAAATTCCGATAGCAATATACAGATTCGGGCGTATAGCTACCCCTGTTTGTCCTACATGTTCGTGGTGTGGTCTCCAACCCACATCCGCTACCGGACGCGAACAGGCAGTCGTAGCACCGAGTATTTCGGCGAGTTCTTCTATGATGCCCCAGTTATCCGGATCTTTTACACCACGTCCGGCAGAAACAACAAGTTCTGCCTCTGGAAGCGGTACAATACCTTTGACTGTATTGACAGATTTGACACGCACACGACTCGCAGGTACATCAATACTTGCTGCTTCGACAGCTACATCAGTTCCTACAACTTCCGGCGGAAAAGTATTACCGGCAATAGAAAGTACTTTTTTGTCAGAAGTGATATTGTATGAAGCGATGGCTTTACCGGAAAAGACATTTTTTTGAACGACAAAACCTGCGCTTGTGTCCGGTATGCTTTTCACACTACTCACCGACCCCGCATCAAGGCGAACCGCTACTCTACCGAGTAATGATTTGCCCGTAGAATCATCAGGTATCACAACTACTGTTGCGCCTACTTGCTCTGCCGCCTGTGCAATGATCGCAGCATAAGTGCCACTATCAAAACTATCTGCTCCAGCTACATTGAGGACTTTGCTTGCGCCGTATTGTCCGAGTACTTCAGCATTATTTACGTTTCCAATGGTCAGTGCAACCACTTGCGTACCAAGTGCTTGTGCTGTTTTATGACCATAAGTTACAGCTTCGAAGGCAGACTTTTTGAGTTGACCTTCTGGACTGCTTACATATACTAAAATCATTTTTATTAATATTGAACAGCAAACGACAGACGATGAACGACAGACGGTAATGATTTACCGTTCACCGTCAACCGTTTGTCGTCAACCGTCTTTGTTATTTAAATTACTTTTGCTTCTCCATGTAAAAGGTTGACCAACTCATCCATGTTTTCAGCATCAATATATCGGCAATCTTGCTTGGCGGGTGGCAAAGTATAAGTTGCCACTGCGACTTTATCAGCTACTTCTACCGGAGCAACTACATTTAAAGGTTTGCGTTTTGCCATCATGATACCACGCATATTCGGGATGCGTTGCTCGGCAAGTCCTTTGGCTGCACTAAGTGCGAAAGGTGTATCAACCTCTACGACTTCTTCTCCGCCTTCAATATCGCGCGAAATCGTAGCTGTATTGCCATTCACATCCATTTTGGTAGCATAAGAAACGAAAGGCATGTCGAGCATTTCAGCGACCATTGCTCCGATTTGCGAACCATTATAGTCGATGGTTTCTTTTCCGAAAAAGACCATATCATAAGCACCTGCTTTGGCTTGTTCGGCGATTTGTTTGGCAACATAGTACGCGCTGCCATCTTCGGCATCCACACGTATAGCGTCGTCTGCACCGATAGCGAGTCCTTTACGGATAACGGTATCATTGCTTGCAGTTCCTACATTTATAATAGTAACTGTACCACCGGCAGCTTCTTTGAGTTCTAATGCACGTACAAGGGCATACCATTCGTCATAAGGATTCATGATGTATTGTACGCCTTGTGTATTGAACTCCGTATCACCATTGGTGAAGGATACTTTGGTAGTCGTGTCCGGTGTTTTACTTACACAGACTAATAATTTCATAATATGTTATTTTTTAGTGAATTGGTCATTGGCAATGAGTAGTGAGTGTCAGAGTTATTTCGTATAAATATTTTTTTTATAAAAAAAATGAATTTATTTGAAACAAATAACAGTTACATTTCGTTAAAACGTATATTTTAAAGAAACACCTTAACTACTTTCAGTGAATGATGAATCACAAATATCAATTTACGAAAGTTTCAATATTTTTTGAAAATACGGCTGCAAAGGTAACAAAAGCCGTGTAATTTAGTTCGCTTTTTGGCGAAACATTCTGCAAAAACTTCGTCTAATGTAAGGAAAGTGAGTTAAAAGTTGAGTCAGTCTTTCAAATATCAACATTTATACGTAACTTTGTGGCATAGTTCAACGTATGAGCAGTTGAATTATTCCTTTCTTGCACACTCATCATCCCTTTTTTCTCAAAAACAGATTTTATCCATTGGCTCCATAAAAACCCCTTAGCACTCATAACATTGTTTTAGCATCATTTTCAATGACATTTACATATTTTTATGTTAAATGTCAATGAGAATTGGCAACATGTTTGCCTATACAAAAATATCCGTGAATTTTTGAATCAAAAATCAAACATTATATTTTTTTATTATTTATTACTCATTCCTTTCATAAACTTAAAGTATCGGACCATGAAAAAATCATTGACATCACTGCTATTAATCGCCATTTTTCTAACGACAGGTTTTAGTCAGTCGTATGATGTGCGTTTTAGTCTTGACAATCTTGATTGTGACAACGAAAATCTATCTATTAATCTTGATGTGAGAGCATCCTTTGACAACAGCACTTTTCAAGTTGCAGAGCAAAACTATCGTTTTTCTTATAATCGTGACGCATTGAAACAAAACAATGTCAAAATCGTAAAAGAAGGCGAAATCAGTAGCTTCATTTTGGGCGAAAACGGTCAACTTGTTGCTCTTTATGCCCCTCATAATTTGGGTGGTTCTCTTGACACCGTAGTTTCTTATAATATAGAGCTACAAGGAGGAGACGGCTTGCTGATAACGAACGACTGGACATCTATCGGTGCAGTAATTTTTGATGTGGTGGACGTTAACGCCTGCCTCAATTTGACTTGGCATGACCAAGTTCTTTTTCCGCCTACTTTCGTTAGTACGGTAGGAGATACAACTCGTCTGCCTGTAACCGGAAGTTTGTACCTCAACGAAATTGACTTTTCTTGCTTTAGTGAAGTATGTGCAGGACCGCTTCCTGTGGAGTTGACTTCTTTTGATGCTGTCGATGGAGATGACTGCTCCATTGCGCTTGAATGGACAACCGCGACAGAAACCAATAATGACTACTTTCAGTTAGAACGAAGTACAGATGGTGTAAATTATACTGTCATCGGAGTCGTTGAAGGTAGTGGTAATTCCAGTACTGCCAATACGTACACTTTCATTGACGATGCGCCTTCTGCTAATAATTATTATCGCCTCCGACAGGTTAATTTTGCAGGTGATGGTAGCGTTAGCAGTCAGCTTGTTGTTAAATCTCAATGTTTTGAGGGCAATCGTAATACCGTTGAAATATTCCCTAATCCGGTTCGCGGAAAAGGAAAAATTAAATTTTTTAATGACGATATTAATGATGGTGAAGTAGAACTCAGTATCTCAGATGCACTCGGTAGAGTTGTTCATACAGAGATCTTGACTATTGGTGAAGGAGCTAATTTACTGCATTTCAATACGACAAGCCTTATCCCAGGTGCTTACTACGTGCAGTTGAAAGGAAGTAACTGGCTCTCTGCTTCGCAGAAAATTGTCAAAATAGATTAATTGCGTTGTCCGGTTGATTGGTGATTGGTTATCAAACGCCTTTCATAGTCAGCTTAACATAAAACGTATAACGAAAAAGCGACTATCTCTTGATTGAGATAGTCGCTTTTCCTACTGTATAGATGTTGTTTCGTCCTTATTTATAATCGCCTTTGTCAAGAATCAAAAATTGTTTTTTGATAATGTACTTGACTAAGATTTGCAGCCATTTTTTCGATACTACCTCTGAGTTCTAATATCTCTATTAAGTTTTTTGGTAGATTATAACCCTCTATTATCAAATCGTTTAAGCGATTTTTCAAACTTATCAAAGTTCTGCTCAATTTATTTTCAAAAACCAATTTAATCACCTCATTGTCACTCATCGAGGCATAATCCTTATCTACTTCTTTCTCCTCTTTTTTGAAGGGAGTGGCATTATACGTTGATGTTGATGTATTAAAATCAGAGGCTTTAGTGATCTGATAAGTATCAACGGCGGCTGTACTACTAAAAAACGGTAGCCCTATATACACAGGTGTACTTGTCCATCTATGTGGTGTAGTTTTTTTCTTTGCAGGAGATACAAAACAAAGTCTTTCACTTCTTTCGCCCGCCTTGCACAAAGCACAATCCACACCATCTTCACGTCGTACATGCGAAAAATGTGCGTGTTTTTTATCGCCTACCTTTAATACTAAAGGTGTTTTGCAAAAAGGACAACCATAAGACTTTTTATTGTTCTGAATAGCTGTCTTCAATTTATTAATGACCGCTGGACTTTGTTTTAACCAATAGTCAGCTTGTTCGATTTTTCCAGTATTGAAATTGTAGATTTCATTCATCCGAAAATCTTGTGTATCTACATTTGTATTGCGAGTAATCATAATTTTTAAAATTTGATTCAATACAAAAATAAAACAAAAAAATTACAAAAGCAATAATTTGATTACATTTTTTTGTTTTTAAACAAACAAAATTTCAAAACAAACTTATATAAAACAAGTAAAATCGCACTTTTTCAAAATCAAAAAGACAGTTTAATCCACTGCGCTTTACTTAAATGACATCAAAAGAATGACATCAATTTCATAACACTAAATTAATCGTTGATAAAATAGAAAGGTAGGATTGTAATAAAGAAGTGTTTTTTGAGTTTTAAGAAACAAATGATTGGTAATATGCAATGAATTTTAATGAAATTTCCTTAATTCAAGTTGCCGAGTAAGTGCAACTTGAATTATACTTTTTAGTTTCGTCTAAATGATTTCTGAATAATACTCCTCGTAGCTGCGGTAAAAGCTTTGAATGGGCTGAGGGTCAATTTTGGTTCTTTCCCTTCGCCTATTCGTCGGAGTTGTTGCTCGTACCAACCCAATTCCAACAAGCCGCGCTCGTCGATTGTTTTGATACCTGTTTTGGGAACATTCAACTCCATTTTTTCCAATGTACCATTGAGCATTTCCTTCGGAAAATTGGGATATAAAATAAACGGACGCGCCAAGCCCACTAAGTCGAGCGCACCTTCTGCAAGTGTGCGTTCCATCGCTGCTGCCGTGCGAAAACCACCTGTCACCATGAGAGGCGTATCGGTGACTTTTCGGGCTTTTTTGGTGTATTCGATAAAATAGGCTTCGCGCTCGCGAGTGCTTTGTTTGGAAAACATCATAGCGGGTGCTTCATACGTGCCGCCCGATATTTCAATCATATCCATCCCTTCGTCAGAAAGCATTTTTATGACTTGTACCGATTCTTCTTCAGAAAAGCCACCGCGTTGAAAATCGGCAGAGTTTATCTTGATACTGATGGGATAATCTGCGCCGAGTTTTGCCCTCATTTTCCGATAAATTTCCAACACAAAACGCGCTCGATTTTCCAGTGTACCGCCCCATTTATCGGTACGAACATTCACCAAAGGCGATAAAAATTGACTCACCAAATACCCATGTGCGCCATGTATTTGCACGCCCGTAAACCCAGCTTTTTTTAATATCAAGGCAGTATTCGCGTAGCGTTCGATAAGTTCTAAAATTTCTTCTTCCTCCAATGCTTTGGGCTTGGCAAACATGGATGACATCAGTCCGAGTTTCAAGGGAATCGCCGATGGTGCAACGACTTTTCGATTAATCAATCCAATGGCTTGTCGTCCCGGGTGATTGATTTGAGGCCAGATTTGTGCATCAGTGCCGACAGCGGCTTGCGCCCACTCTTGCAATAATTCAAAATGTGTATCGTCCTCTACTACAACGTTATTGGGTTCACCGAGAGCCTTAGCATCAACCATGATATTCCCTGTAATGAGCAAACCTGCGCCACCTTCTGCCCAGCGTTTGTAGAGATTGATGAGCGTAGATGTCGGTGCGCCTTTCATTGTTCCCAGGACTTCACTTGTGGCGGATTTGGCGATTCGGTTGGAGATTGTTGTGCCGTTTTTTAGGGTGAGGGGGGAGGATAGGTGTTGCATTGTTTTGTATATTATTTTAGAATAGTGGTAATTGTATTATTTATAAAACTTGGATTCAGATTTTAAATGTAAAAGATAATAATACACTTTTTTGAATGTAAGTAAGTAGAAGTTCAAGTTCAATGATTAATTTCCATCCGAATAATCTCTGCCATCGTCGTATTTTGGATTTTGGCTTGACACCAAAGTCGAAGTTCTTCAAGCCCCAACTGAGGGGTAGTGAGGGTTTGTTCTTGTATTTTTTGAGTGAGGAAATTATTGAGATTTTTCCAAATTGGGAGTCGTTCTTTTTGCTTGATGGCTTTGTACAAATCGCGAAAGGCTTGGAGGATGTGTTGATTGGTTTCGGTGTATTGGTCGTTGGTTTTGAGGTATTTGGCAATCGCTTGAATGTGGTTGTCCATATCTTCTTCAAGTTCGTACTTATTGATAAGACTTAAAATTCTTGTGGCATATTGAAGGTCGCGTCTGTCGTCAGTACGTTTGTAATTAAATATACGGTCAATCCATAAAGCCCCTTTATCCCACTCCTTAAATAACATATAAAAAATACTTATGTTATAAAAAAAAGATAGCAATCTTCCATCACGAATTTTCTCGTTGTGCCGATTGACGAGTTGCTCAATGAGTGGAATATATTGCATGCCTTTCTGCTGGTCAATATTGGTAATCGCATACAACAGACCATGAAAATAAGGAGAGTGGACTTCGGCATCAGATTCCAGATTTAATCCTTCAATTTTATCTATGATATCGGGAATTTCCTGATGCCTGCCTGATAGAAAACATATTTCAGATAATAAACCAAGACTGTTTCTGTACCACAATAAATGTTGTTTTTGGAAAGGCTTGTTTTGTTCAAAAACGCTAGTTAGTTTTTTGGCATATTCATAAGCCTTTTCTATTTTTTCCGTATATTGTGCAATCAGACATTTGAGGTGATAAAAATTGGCTTTTGTCTCAATAGAATAGGGGGGGATTTCAGTTTTCAACCAGTCCGAATCGGCATATTGTTCAAATTTTTTACGGTTTTCTTCATTGACAAGTCTGACATCTTTTCTCCGCAAATAATCTACCAACATCCTCAAGTTTTTATACTGGATTTCCTCCTCCAAATACTTTTTTACTATTGCCTCCTCTGCTATGATTTGTTCATATCGTTCATAAAGGTTTTTTCTTTCGCCAGACTTACTGATCCATTCTTTTTCCCAATATATGGCTTGCAGCCAAGTGGAAAATTTCTCATGCTTTTGAGCCAAGTATTTCACTTTTTTGATACCCTTTTTCAACTCGTTCCAATGCTCTCGTTGAGCTTGCCTACCCATACTTTCCAACAACCATTTCATTTTACTATCAGCACTTTTACCCAAGTATTGAATATGTAAAGATGCTTCTATTTTTTCTTGTAAAAAGTTTTTATCCGCAGCCATAAACCCGCCTTCTTCGATAGCTGATTCATCAAGTTCACTTTGCTTATTTAGCATATCAAAGAGTTCCACATATTTAGGCGATTTATCTTTTCCTGTGATGCCAGCGTACAATTTAAAGTGTCGTTTTTCGGCAGCAGACATAGATTTTATAACATCAAATAAAGCCATAGTTAGAGCAAATTTTATGTTTTATGTTTTTTTATAAACAAAAAAATAGATTTGGGTTTCTCAAAAATAAAATATTTTTTATATCAGCTTGCGAAATAAGTAGCTGTAAGTATGAGGTTTATAAATTAAGAATATAATTAATTGTTTTAAAATGCAGTTTTGTGACCTAAATATACGCAATTTGGGTTTCTAAAAATATAATTTTCGGTATTTGGATGATGTTCATGTTTTAATTAATATTACGATTGTTTACAATAAAAACCATCGATAGCAACAATCATTTTTTTAATACACTTTAAAATTTTTAGACTATGCAAACCAAAAATGTAATAACCACAATATTCCACACAACCAAGAAAATACTCCTATTGACGCTACTGGTCGTATGTTCAGTCATTTTAATGACAAGCGTAAGCCATGCACAAGTTACTAATCCAGATGGAAATTATCATTTTAAAAATACCAATCAGCGAATTTATGGTGATGGAGCAAAGACACTTCAATATCACAGCAATCATGGTGCTCAATTCGAATTTAGTTTTTTTGATAAAACCAATAGACCTTTGGGTAGCCTATACGGTTCGTCTCAAGAGATAGGATTTAAGGATAGCAACGGACAATACGCTTATCGTGCGAACGATACCTTCACATATATTGCTGTTAATGGCGAGACTAAAATGAGACTTATGCCAAACGGTTATGTAGGTATAGGAGAGTGGGGGGGCTCACCAAAAGCCGAACTACATATCGGAGAAAGATTGACAATGAGTAGTCCAACACAAACCCAAACAGGCTGGATAGGGAATAATATCCATTATCTAGATGGAAACTTTAAACGAATAGCGACCGGTGGTGCTGCAGGGATAAGTTTCGATTGGGGAGGAAGTATCACTTTTAAGACTGCAATGTATGGAGCGGGCAATTCTGTCATCAACGACTTTAAGTATAATATGAAAATACTTAATACTGGTGGAGTCAATATTGATGGTGGTTTGATTCTTACATCATCAAATAATAATAATAATAAGAGCAGTACGGGAAGCAGTATTTTCAGAAATCAGGTACATCCGGTTGAAACGGACTACGAATTTTTTAGTATACAGGTCAATTCCGAAAGTGCAAATGGCTTCAATTTGGATGCACTCGGACGGGTGATTATCGGAACAAATGATCCCTGCCAACTCGTCAACACAGATACTTTTAATGCCTATAACCCCATGCTGTCTGTCAATGGAAAGGTTATGAAAACCGGAGATGCTTTCTGGTATGGTACATCAGATAAAAGGCTCAAAAAGAATATCACCCCGATGGGAAAAAGCCTGAGCAAGTTTATGGAAATTCCCTTGCATGGTTATGAGTATAAAAAGTCCGGTTCATTTCGATATGGCGTTATGGCGCAGGAAATGCAGGATGTATTCCCACACAGCGTAGGCAAAGCCGGAAAAAGCGGAGAAGAATACCTGACATTTAATCCCAATAATCTAATATTTACCGGACTGAAAGCCACACAGGAAATTGGTAAATTGGTACTTGAACAACAGCGAGAAATTAACACCTTAGAAGTGGTAAATGAGGAGCTTACCGCAGAATTGATAAAAGCCGAAAAAGAACGTAACGAGTTGCGGGCGGAAATAGATGCTATCAAAGTGGCACTAGCTGGTTATGGAACTAATCCTCCTCAACCAACGACCGCAGCCAATTCGATAGTTCATATAAACACAAATTTACCGCAGTTGCAACAAAACACCCCCAATCCTTTTCAGCAATCTACGACTATCTCTTACTATCTTCCTGAAGATACTCAAAGTGCAACATTGCTCATTCACGATATCACAGGAAAAACGATTGCAAGGCACACTTTGTCCACTCAAAAAGGCGAAGGGGAAATACAGGTAAATACAGACAAGATCAAACTACGTGGCAATTACACATATAGTCTCTATGTCAACAATCAACATATTGATACAAAAAAAATGACCTTAATGGCTAAGTAGTAAGTCAATCTAATTATGATATGTTGCTTTGAGTGAAATTTTTTCGAGTACGAGGCGGAGGTTATTCAGCATAGCCGTAGCTACGCTGGATGTTCTCCAACAAAGTAATCGGACAAATTTCGCCAAATGAACTTATCATAATTAATTTGACTTACTACTAAGTAAAAAGCAGCACTCACATAAAAAAGGACAAACAAAAGCAGCAAATTTATTTGTCCGGTAAAGCTAAAATGTCTGGCGACATTTCAATTTAATTATAACAAAGATAATACTTTTTTCTTAGTATTTCACTTTAATCCGGTATCCACACCTTATTGCTTTCTCGCCAGTCGTTTTTAGTGTTTTTTATTTAAATCGTTTTAAAAACAACTAAGTTTCTAATTGTAATTTCAGCGAAACGCGAATTATTAAGTAAAAAAATCAACATCATTTAATAACCCTGTTTGAGCAAGTGCGATATAGCCTTGGGGTAGAAAAGTCTGCCTGTATCGTACTAATCTGGGGCAACAAAATAACAGCACAATAAATAATTATTTAATATTTAAAAACAAAAATTATGAAAAATTTAAAAATTTTATTATTCGTTCTCTTTTCAAATCTATTACTCATCAATCCAATTTTATCACAAGTTGATTGCAGTAATGTGTTGCAATTCAATTTATCCCAAAATGGAGATGATGTACAGGTAGCATTAAAAAATCTGTGGCCCAGTAACTACTTATGCGATGTACTTGCATTTAGTATTGACAGAGTATCTTATCTGGATTCTGCTCCAAATGCCCCCATAACGACAAATATAGTCAATAATGAGCTCTCTACTGGAGGCGAAACCTTATATGCCTATAGCGATAACAATTTATCTTCGGGTAGGCATCGTTATTTTGCGACTATACTGATGACAGATTTTACAGTGTATGATATACAATCTCATGAAATTATCGTAGCACCTTCAGCTTATGACATGGTATGGGGCGATAAAGTCGGTGTTTCTCAAAACGGCACCAGACTTACGAAAACCACCCATACCGGCGGGTATTGTAATAGTGGCGCAGCATCTTACAATATCATTCCTTCGGGAGAAGACGGCTGGGTGGAAATGACCGTCACCGAAAATTGGAGTACCAAGTTTTTCGGAGTATCAAATATCAATCTTAATGCTTGCCGTTGGACTATTGATTACAGTGTCTTCTTTCAAGGTCATAAATTACATATTTATGAAGGTGGTCAATATAAAAAATACGTTGCAAACTGTGTTGTTGGAGATGTTATTCGGGTAGAGCGAGTTGGTTCGACTATTTATTATAAGAAAAATGGAGTCACATTTTATACCTCTTATAAACCAAGCTATGGCTCCTTTATAACCGATGTCAGTATTGAGACTCAATATGGAGTCATCGGAGATTCAAGATGTTCACACCCCAGCCCTTACGGTAGTCTTAAAGTAGATAATACCGATTCGGAAAACATCAATATCTATCCAAATCCGGCAACGTCGGGTAGTAACCTGAATATTGCATTTTACTTTAATTCGGATGAAACAGATACAGAATTGAATATTTACAGTATCAATGGACAGTTGGTACACAAAGAAGTAGTCAATGTACAGAAAGGAGAAAACACGATGAGTATATTGCTAAATGACTATGCTCCCGGCATGTACACCATGAGATTACAGGCGAGAGAATACGCATTGACTGACAAATTCCTGATTAGATAATGTTGGGAAACATATAAGAGCATTATAAGTCTCATACAAACACAAAATATTTGCTGTCCCGACCATATTTTCAAAACTTATTTCAACAAAAAAATACATCTCATAACACATAGAATCTAAACCCAAAATAAACAGCAAAACATATTGTGACATACACTTTATCTCTGCTTATCCACACCTTTTAAATCCATTTAATCTCAGTCGTGCCGGTCTGTGGCTTGCTTTCAGACCGAAAGGAATTCTCATGTCTGAACTGAAATGGAAGGCGGATGCCGAAAAGCCTGAAAATGAATAGAGTAGGTATAGTATATTATAAAAAATACATTGTGAAAAATACAATTTCATTACTTATTAAATACACCGTGATTGGCTGGTGTACATTATTTTCGATGACTAATCTGTGGGCTCAACAAACCGATATAGCTTTGTGTACTTACAGTCCGGTTGCAAATCCAATTAATATTAGCGGCATTACCCAAAACCTATCGGGTGTTACTTACAATGAGGAGACGAATACATTGTTTATGGTTGGCAATGGTCCTTTAGCAGTCTATGAAACAACATTGAATGGAACTTTATTAAGGACAATCCCGCTGTCCAGTTCTGACTTTGATGATACAGAAGGTATTGTGCATATCGGGGGAACAAGATTTGCCGTATCAGATGAAGAATACAAGCAAATTATACTTTTTGATATACCTTCTACCGGAACCATCATTACATCTATTGAATATGTACAGTTGCCGCTTAGTTTTGGACCTTGGGGAAGAAATTCCAATAAATCTTTGGAAGGCGTATCTTATGACCCGGCTACTAATAAGATATATGCAGTAAAAGAAGGAGGAGATGATAATGGGACACAAATTCCCAAAGGATTTTATTCCTTTGAACTTCCAACATCGCTTCCGCAGACGCTCGCAGTATCCGATGTAGAGCAACTTTGCAATATTACGACGGACCCATTCGGTTTGTCCGATTTAGCGGGTATGCACCATTTGGGAGCGACATTTCCTGGCAATACAGGTATTTTATTACTAAGTGAAAACGATACAGGCTTAGTTCATATTAACGAAAATTGCAAAGAACTTGGGAGGCTATCATTAGCTGATATGAATCAACCCGAAGGTGTTACTATGGGTAGCAATAGGGTCATCTACGCTGTGGGAGAGCCCAACCAATTGCAAATATTTACTCCTGACCCACTGCCCGTGATAACAAATTATCAACTTATTGATTGTGGTAATAATAATTTAAACGTTCAGCTCACTCTGGGGAATCTCAATCCTGCAGCTACCTACGATGTTTATTATACAACCGATTTGACAAATCCCAATGGATGGCAACCTGCAACTCCCAATGGACTTCAAATATCAGGAAGTACCCTTATCTGGGATGATTGTGAAGTACCCGAAAGAGATGCCGCCTTCTACAGAATAGAAGGAACTTGTGATTCGGACAACGACGGGCTTACAGATGCTTTTGAAATTTTAAGTGTCGGCACCAATCCGTATGAAGCGGACTCAGATGCCGACGGAATTCCTGATAGTGCTGAAGATTCGGATTGTGATGGTTTTACTAACATTGATGAATACACCAATCCATTCATGGGAGTAACTTCAAATTGCGGTAATTGCCGACAAAGAGACTCTCTCGCTCTTATTGATATTTTCAGTTCATTTACGAATGCTGCCTACATGTGGGATGCCAATCAGCCCATAACTACATGGCGTGGTGTCACCTTGAATGAAGACGGATGCGTAGAGAGATTTGCAATTTATGAAGCCAATTTGAAGGGAACACTCTCTCCAAGTATCGGTAATTTGAGTGAGTTGGAAATATTGAATTTCAGTGAGGAAAATAGCCTCAGCGGACCCCTTCCAACGACCATTGGGAATTTGACAAAATTGACTCACCTGTATCTGGCATACAATAGATTCTCCGGCAATATTCCTAGCTCTATTGGTGATTTGGATAGCCTTGATGTATTGGATTTGAGAGGGAATCAATTGACTGGTGAAATTCCTGCTTCGATTGGTGATTTGACAACTTTGAGGCATCTATTGTTGTCAAGAAACGATCTCGTCGGTAACATCCCTGCATCTGTCGGCAATTTGACTAACCTTGAGACATTGGATTTGGAATGGAATCAATTGATAAGTATTCCGTCCTCAATCGGCAATTTAGATAATCTTAAAAGGTTATCTCTCCAATTCAATCAGTTGACCGGACTCCCATCTGAAATTGGCGATTTGAACAGTCTGACCACACTGTGGTTGGGAAATAATCAACTAACAGAAATTCCGGCTTCCATTGGTGGTTTAAGCAAGCTCGAACACTTGAGTCTACGTAACAACCTACTGACTAACCTTCCACCTACAGTTGGTAATTTGAGTAACCTCACCCGGTTGGAACTAAGGGGCAATCAATTGACCGAAATTCCGACTTCTATCGGCAATTTGAGTAACCTTGTTCGATTGGATATAGGAGATAATGCCCTGAGTAACCTACCCGTTTCCATGGGCAATTTACACAATTTGGAGGTACTGAGTTTTGATAACAATCAAATTACGGGAAGTATGCCTGTATGGTTGGCTGACTTAGAAAAACTATCTGTATTATCAACTATCAACAATCAATTAGCAGGTTGTTATGCAGATGAATTGAGCGTACTCTGTAGTCGCATTGCTTATTACTCGAATAAAAATACCAGAATCAGTGACGGTAATAACTTTGATGCCGATTGGGAAGATTTTTGTAATAGCGGGGCAGGAGTTTGCCCTGCGGATATACCTTGCTACGAACGAGATAGAGCCATTCTTATAGATTTTTACAACAGCACCAACGGATCAAACTGGACTATCAAATGGAATCTGTCAGCACCCATGAACACATGGCACGGCGTGACTCTAAATGCAGAAGGATGTGTAGAAAGTATCATCATAGGAACAAACAAAATAGGTGGTACACTACCCGCTTCTATCGGTGATTTGAGTGAATTGAAAATACTTGCCTTAGGTGGCAACGAGATAGGCGGCACTATCCCAACTGAAATTGGTCAACTCACTAAACTCACCAACCTCGGCTTGGGTGGCAATAACTTGACAGGTGGCATTCCAACTCAAATTGGTGACTTACTCAATTTGGAACAACTATGGTTAGCCGATAATCACAATTTAGGCGGCAGCATACCGAGTGAACTTGGACAACTGACCAAACTTACTCACCTGATATTGAATAACTCTAATATTACAGGTAGTCTTCCGCCCGAACTTGTCGGTATGGCAAAAATAAGATATTGGAAATTATATAATAACGACTTATCCGGCTGTTATCCGCCCGAACTCGCGGTGCTGTGTAGTCGCTTGCATCCGGATTTCAGTAAAAATGACAAAGTAAATGTCGGCAATAATTTTAGCGCAAACTGGGAAGATTTTTGCAGCAGCCAAAGTGGTGTATGTCAAGGCGGAGCGAAGGTAAATGAGTCCTACATTTCCGGCTACAACATATATCCAAACCCTACACAAAACGGCACTACACTACATCTTGAATTCAACAGCCAAACGGATAGCGAAAATGCTACACTAAGCATTTACAACATCACAGGACAATTGATACAAAGCGAAGATTTGCTTATACAAAACGGTCAAAATCATTTTATGACCACATTAGAACAATATGCGACAGGCGTATATTTTGTAAAGCTACAATCAGGCACTTACACAGCCACACAAAAATTGATAATACAATAAAGAAGTCAGTAGGATAACAATCAAGTTTGCGCGATTTCGTTCGCGTGAGCTTGATTTTGTTTCAATCACCAAAAGTGTATTTATTTGATTATCAAATTTTTACAAAAAGAACCTCGCGTTCTTCGGTATTTTGCCTTTCAAACAATCCCCTCCAACGCCCCACCTTTCGCAAACAAGGTATCCACCCGCCGACTCACATCCGGGTCAGTCACAAGCGGCGGTGCGTGATGCGGTTTGATACGTGCATCAATGATGAGTGCGCCTTCACAGCCCCAATGCTTGAAGGTCGTCGAACTTTTCACACCATAAATATCATGCGAAGGATTGGCGCGAGTGAATGTCACCCACACGAAATTATTCAGTGTAGCGGCGGCAAATTTCGCATCATCGCAGAGGACGATAAGCGGTATATTTTCTGTATTTTGATGAGCAAGATGTGTGGTCAATGTCGCCAATTCCGTTTTAGCGGTATCGTAATCCGTGAATTTTTCGCCCTCAATCGCTACGATGCCCGGCATACATAGTGCAGCATTTTTATACGCCTTCGGCAAATGAAAATCACTTGGTAAATCGGTCGCCAAATCGCGTTTTTTATCTCCGCAACAAGCAATGACGACTTTCGACCCTGCATTCCAACCATCGCCCGAATAATCGAGCGTATCAATCGTTGTATTGGTCTGAAAATGTAGGTCGCGTCGCCAGTCCACACGCTCCAAAAGGTGTTGGAAAAAGTGCGGAATATCTTGTGCATTTACAGGCGCGTCACCTGCCGCAGCGATGAACAAAAACTTCGCCAACGAAGTCTGCCCCGACCCTAAAATGCGGTTGGCAATCGTCAAAATCTCCTCCGGTTTGCGCTCGCGGAAAGGCATATAACGCTCCTGCCCGACAGCCAACAACAAAGGATGTACACCGGCAGCATCTACGGCGTTGATGCCCACCAATCCGGGAAATTCTTGTGGTGCGAGTGGCTTCACTAGTTGGTGTATCATCCAGCCAAAACTCGAATCTTCTTGCGGCGGTCTGCCTACGACCGTAAAATGCCAAATCGCGTCTTTTCGATGATATACTTTATCCACTTTCATCACCGGAAACTCATGTGCGAGGCTGTAATATCCCAAGTGGTCGCCAAATGGTCCTTCAAGTTTTTTGGTATCTTTTATAATTTCTCCCGTAATACAAAAATCGGCATCGGCAGAGAGTACATGCCCATCACGACGAGCATATCCAAAGCGTCGTCCTGCCAACATGCCCGCAAAAGTCAATTCTGTCAAACCCTCCGGCAATGGCATGATCGCCGAGAAAGCATGGGAAGGCAATCCGCCTACGAATACACTGGCTTTGAAGGGTTTATCCATACGATTATATTTTTCGTGGTGTACGCCTATGCCTCTGTGGATTTGGTAATGTAGCCCGATTTCTTCGTTTGGTACATAGTCATTTCCGGAAAGTTGGATGCGATACATGCCGAGATTTGATGCGCCCATAACGCCCGATTTTTCGGGGTCTTCGGTATAGACTTGCGGCAAGGTCACAAAGGCACCGCCATCCATGGGCCAAGATTTTATCTGTGGCAATTGGTCGATGGTCGTCTCACCATAAGCTACGGGTACGCGCATACGTCGGCGCATCGGCAATGCCTTCAATGCCGTAAAAGGCGCACCCAAATACCGCGTTGGTTTTTTGAAAAAATTGGTGGGGTCGGCTTTGAGTTCGATGACTTTCTGCACATGTTTTATCGTATCCCGAAAGATGTATTCGGTGCGCTCAATCGTGCCATAAAGGTTGGAAACGGCTTGAAATGGACTGCCTTTTACGCGCTCAAACAACAGCGCAGGTCCGTCTGCATCATATACGCGACGATGTATTTCGGCGATTTCTAAATCAGGGTCGAGTTCGGCTTTGATGCGTACCAATTGTCCAGTACGTTCTAAATCATTGACGCAATGGCGCAGACTTTTGTATGACATATTTACAATTAATCTTCGTAGTTGATAGTCAACACATTCAAATAGAGAATGTCTCTCATTTAAATAATGTGATTTTAAAACAAAGAAACAGACTAAGGGTTTGTTTTTTTAGAAAAATACAGGAAATAATTTATCTTTGTTGTCTTCTTATTTTTGAAAAACAGATTTATATAAAATTAGTATTTTTGGAATGTAGTAAACATTTTTTAAATAAAAAAAATCACCATGATATTAAATTATAGAATTTCTTTATTCCTTTTATGTACGCTCGTCGGAATGAGTATCTTGATTTCAAGTTGTAAAAAAGATGATGAAACAACTTCTACCGCCGATTGGTATTTTGAACCTGCCGCCGATAATGAAGCAAAAGTCCAGGAAGCCTTCATTCTTGCCGAAGATGATGATGTTATCGAATTTTCTGAAGGTACTTTTGAGTTTACCAATACGCTTTCATTGGAGGGTAAAAATGGTATTGTGATTCGTGGAGCGGGGCGCGATAAAACGACGCTTTCTTTTGCCAGTCAGACCGCAGGTGCAGAAGGACTGGATGTCTCTAACTGCAATTGGTTTTTGATACGCGACCTCACCGTAGCCGACGCTGAAGGCGATAATATCAAAGTCAAAGACGGTGATGGCATCAGCTTTGTGAATATAGGCGCGGTTTATAACGGACCTGTAAGCGGTGACAATGGTGCTTATGCGCTCTATCCGATTGCTTGCAAAAACGTTTATGTGGACAATTGTTATGTACGCGGTGCTTCTGACGCAGGTATTTATGTGGGGCAGAGTGAAAAAATAGTTGTTCGCAATAATTTGGTCGAAGAAAATGTAGCCGGAATAGAAATCGAAAACAGTATCGAAGCTGACGTTTATAATAATGAAGCAAGAAACAATACGGGAGGTATTCTCGTTTTTGACCTGCCTAATTTGACCGTTATCACTAATGGAAGACAATGTCGTGTTTATGATAATAATATCCATGACAATGACCATGAAAACTTCGCGCTATCGGGTACGGTACGGCAAATACCCCCGGGAACAGGTATTATGTTGCTATCATCTGCTGAAGTAGAAGTGTTTAATAATCAAATTACTAATAACAATGTCATGGGTATTGGTATTGTAAGTATGACAACTTTGTCTGTTATCGCAAATTCTCCTTTCAGCACTGACAACGGCTATGACCCTTATATTTATGACATTCACATTCATGATAATACTTTCCAGCGCACTACCGAATATCCTGCCAACCCTAATGATGTAGGTGAGTTGCTTCAAGACCAATTCCCTGACGGAGATATGCGTGATATTCTTTACGACGGCGTTGTTGCTCCATCATTGAATGGTGATGCTACGGAAGGTATCTGTATTCATAATAATACCAACGCGACTTTCGTAGATATTAATGCACTCGGTCTATTTACTGACCAACGTTATGATGCTACACCACACGATTGTGTACAAGAAACTGTTTCGGTAGCAGTTATTAATGCACCTGCTTATGAGTAAATTAGTCGGTAGTCGATAGTCCATTGTCAATAGTTTATTTGATGAACAAGCCTAAATACACTGTTTCACAAATTTATTTACTTTTTTGAGTATTTCTTTTAAAATGACTCTTCACCAAAAAATCCTTAAATACAGCGAGTATTCGCGTCATTTTTGATTCGATTCATTTCAAAATAAACGTCAAAAAATGTAAATAAATTTATAAAACAGTGTACTAAAAATACGTGTCTTGTCTATCAACACTACAAACTACCGACTATGGACTACCGACTATGGACTACCGACTATGAACTAACAATGTTATTCGACATCAAATCAGGGGAAAGAGATATTTTTCTACTCATCAGTAAAGTTGCTACTAAGTTGGGCTATCCTGCTTATGTCGTAGGCGGATATGTGCGAGATAGGCTGCTGGCGCGTTCTTCCAAAGATATGGATATTGTCTGTATCGGCAGTGGCATCGAACTCGCAGAATCCATTGCCGACCATCTATTTCCGCGCCCCAAAGTAACGGTATATAGTCGTTTTGGGACGGCAATGTTGATACATAAGGATATGGAGATAGAGTTTGTTGGTGCGCGTCGCGAATCGTATCGAAAAGACTCTCGTAAACCACAAGTAGAAGACGGCACATTGGAAGATGACCAAAACCGTCGCGACCTCACTATCAATGCCCTTGCCGTTAGTCTAAATGAGCATAATTTTGGTACGATAGTCGATCCATTTAATGGACTTGGCGACCTCGAACAACGCATCTTGCGCACGCCGCTCGAACCCGGACGCACCTTTTCCGATGACCCGCTTCGCATGATGCGTGCCATTCGTTTTGCCGCTCAATTACATTTTGAAATAGATGCCCAAACCTTCAAAGCCATCAAAGATTATCGGCATCGCATTAAGATTATTTCGCAAGAACGCATTACCACCGAGTTAGAAAAAATACTTCTATCCGAAAAGCCTTCAGTTGGTTTTAAATTGTTGTTTGACAGTGGTTTATTAGAAATAATTTTTCCTGAAATGGCTGCGCTACAAGGTGTGAAAGTTAAAAACGGTGTTCGTCATAAAGACAATTTTTATCATACTTTAGAAGTCATTGATAATATTTGTAAAAACACGAATAATATATGGCTACGCTGGGCTGCCCTTCTACACGATATTGCCAAACCACCTACTCAACGTTTTGACCCAGATGTCGGTTGGACATTTCACGGACATGAAGCACTTGGTGCAAAGTGGACACCACGTATTTTTCGTAAGCTCCGTCTCCCGAATGACGCGAAAATGAAGTACGTACAGAAGCTCGTCCGCCTTCATTTGCGTCCGATTTCTCTGACCAAAGAAAACATCACCGACTCTGCCATTCGCCGACTGCTTTTTGAAGCCGGAGACGACATTGACGACCTGATGATACTTTGTGAAGCTGACATCACGTCCAAAAATCCGCGAAAAGTACAACGCTATTTGAGCAATTATGAGTTGGTACGCAAAAAACTCATTGAGGTTGAAGAACATGACCGCCTTCGCAATTGGCAACCGCCCATTTCTGGCGAGTTGATTATGGAGACCTTTGGTCTCAACCCTTCACGCGAGGTTGGTATTATTAAAAAGGCAATTCGTGAAGCCATACTCGACGGCGATATTAGTAATGATTATGATGAAGCCTACCAATTTATGTTGAAAAAAGGAGAAGAAATTGGTTTAAATGCGAATTAAGCACAATCAAGAATAGACATTTATTTATTTCAAATATATCAATCACTTTTACATTTATTATTTTAAATTTTACATTTCAAAATCATGCCCAATGATTTAATATATAAAATGGCGGTCACGCGCATACCAAAGGTAGGCGGTGTTACTGCCAAAAACCTAATTAGTTACTGCGGTGGCGCGGAAGCCGTATTTAGAGCCAAAAAACGCGAGCTGCTCAAAATACCGGGTATCGGTCCGGTCATTGCCGACAATATCTTAACACAAACTGTACTCCACGAAGCAGAAGCAGAATTGGAATGGATAGAACAACACGATATTCAACCAATTTTTTATTTGGACGATACCTATCCTGACCGGATGAGGTTGTACGAAGACGCTCCTTTGATGTTGTATTATAAAGGTAATGCCGACCTCAATGCCGCACGTATCGTATCTATCGTAGGTACGCGCAAGCCCACGGAGCGAGGCAAGGCGATTTGTACGGAAATTGTAGAAGGTTTAAAGGATTATGATGTTCTTATCGTCAGCGGGCTGGCTTATGGTATTGATGTGACGGCGCATCGTAAGTGCTTAGAAATTGGTGTGCCAACGGTGGGCATTTTGGGGCATGGATTAGACCAAATTTATCCTGCTGCACATCGTCAAGTCGGTTTGGAGATGTGTGAAAATGGTGGTTTGCTGACCGAATTTTCGTATAAAGCCGGACCAAATCGTGAGCATTTTCCTATGCGAAATCGCATTATTGCGGGTATGTCTGATGCCTTGATTGTCGTAGAATCGGGAGCGGGTGGTGGTTCTATTATCAGCGCAAAGCTGGGTAATAAATATAATAAATCCGTCTTTGCTGTACCGGGCAGATTGCGCGACGACCAATCAAAGGGTTGTAATGGACTCATTAAAAGAAATAAAGCACACCTATTGGAAAGTGTAGAGGACGTTGCCTACATCATGGAGTGGATAGAGGAAGGCGCACCAAAACCCGCCGTCCAAAAACAGCTTTTTATCGACCTCACCGAAAACGAACAAGCCATTGTCAATATCCTGAAAACCGCCGATGAAGTCACCATTGATACAATTACTTTTGAAGCAAAAATGTACCCTGCACAAGTCTCTTCTCTTCTGCTGAATCTTGAATTTAAAGGGCTTGTGAAAAGTCTGCCGGGGAAGCGGTATATGTTGACGTACTGATATTGGGTGGCTAAGAATCGGGGGGTGTGTCCGGCTTATCATAAAGGTGCCGGGGGGAAGTGTTGGGTTTTTGTGGATGAGGTGGTGGTGCGGTAGGTTCGAGTTAAGCACATCGTTTTGCATAGTCGGTTGGAATGTCGCGTGTAGCCCTATAATAGATACAACCGTGACAGAAGCCCGACTAAGGCAAAGGGGCTACATTCCATTCTTGGAATATTACCTCAAAGCCAAATATGATGATAAAGAATAAGTTGTGTCGTGAACCGCCGAGTACGTGGTCCGTACGCTCGGTGGTGTGAGGGGGCTGCGGTGGGTCAAATTGACTCACCGTTCCCTACTCGATTGTGTGCCGTGTTCTTTTGACTTATTTAGTGTCTGACCGAGAACTTCTTACTTATTGATAATCAGTGCTTTATCCGCTTTTTCTTAATTGAATAAATTGTTAAAAATTCACACTTGTTTTAAAATAAAATTCGTATCTTGTTGTTTATTAGGT
>Ga0209187_1001160_pt1 | contig 33557 bp, 23 predicted proteins | sample BantaG_FD_187430 | JGI IMG/M metagenome (GOLD analysis project Ga0209187, IMG submission 187430) | Marine algal microbial communities from Bantry Bay, Ireland - BantryBay_4 metaG (SPAdes) (version 2) | ecosystem: Host-associated > Algae > Red algae > Unclassified | place: Bantry Bay, Ireland...
TTAATAAACGTAATTCAAAAAATATTGATAATCAACCACTTTTGGATGATTTACTTTACAAAGAACGTTTTTCAGTTGAGAGAACTAACGCATGGATTGACGCTTTTAAAGCACTTTTGGTTAGGTTTGAAACCAAGGCAGAAACTTGGATGAGCCTACATTATTTGGCCTTTACTTTGATCCTCAACAGAATTTAAACAAATCATTTTTAAACAGCTTCAATTAATATTAATTCTGGTGAGTAGTGATATTTAGGTAAAACTTAAGTTTTTTGTTTCAATTATTAGTTGATAAAAAACCAACATATTGTATTTAATTCCTGACATACCAATCAAAGGTTAAATATAGTAAACATCTTGAATATCACTGCATTTTCATGAAAAAAAATAAAATAAAAACTACATTATCTCATAATATTATTTTTTAGTAGTTAAAAGGATCTTTAGTTACAATTACTATCTGATTCACAAATAATATTTATACTTTTACAAGTACGTTATTCGATTTTTAACTCCAAAAATTTATTGGCCATTCCCTAACGAATAAATAGTTGCTATATGGGTTTCAAGAAATTCCTGCTTCTTTCTCTATTTCCCTTTTTAAGTATTTCTCTTTTTGCACAAACTTATGCAGAGCCAGAAATCCTCTGGCATAAAACCTACGGTGGTTCCAGGATGGACGAAGTCTATCAGATTATTGAAAACATGCGTGGCGGATTGGTGGCCGTGGGAGAAACAAAATCTAAATCCAATGGAGGTACGGATATGTTTTTTTTCATCTCTGATAAAAACGGAAATCTTATCTCCTTCGAAAAAAGAAAAGGTCGTACGAAAGATGATGGCGCTCGATCGGTGGTACAAACGTACGATGGAGGCTATGTTTTAGCAGGCTATACAGATTCTCCAGCTAAGGGATATAAGGGAAAACGAGACGGGTGGATACTAAAAGTGGATGATAAAGGAATTACGCAATGGGATCAAATCTACGGAGGTGGAATGGATGATTATCTCACGAAAGTCCTACAAACTCCAGAAGGAGACCTGGTCATCGTCGGTACAAAAAACGAAGCAGGCTGGATTATCAAAACAGATCGAAAAGGTCAATTAATTTGGGAACAAACTTTTCAATATAATGGTAAAAACACGTTTATTAATTCTGCCGCAATTACAGATGATGGATCCATTTTTCTAACGGGATACGTGGCCAACGACAAAAATAAAAGTCTGCTCGTTCATGCTTTTACCGCAGCAGGAAAACCAATCGATCAGCCACTGGTATTCGATAGTAAGGACGGGGCGATAGGTGAAGATATTTACTGGACCAAAGAAGGACATTTAGTGATCACAGGAACTGCGGGAGCGGACGAGAGAAGAGCGGATATGTGTTTTATAGAAATAGATACAGATAAAACCATTCTGAAAAAGAAAAAATTTGGGGGCCGAGGTATAGACGTTGGTACTGGAATCATACAAAGGAGTGATGGGAGTTTCGCGATGGTTGGTGATACTTATTCTCACAAGCCCGGTGCCCGAAGATCGAAGTTGTGGGTGAAAGCCATTGATGCCGTAGGAGCAGAACATTGGGAAAAATTTGAAGGACAAAAAAGAGAAGACAAGGGGTTTTCAATTATTGAGACCTCCGATGGTAGTATTGTAGTGGCTGGTTATAATACTTCGGATCTTATCAGTAATCACGATCCTTATATTGTAAAATACAAGGCTAACAATTTTCCAAAAACCACAGATGCAGTCTCCATAAAGACATCATTGAAAGAGGTTGTTTTTGGAGAAGCAGGAGATTATGTAAAAGAAGAGGAGCGCGGATATCTGTTATATAAGATTGAGAATACCAGTTCCACTGACCTATTTAATTTACGTGTCAAGGTAGATTGTCAAGGATGCAAAGCCAATAACCTATCTTATTTTGATAGTCTGCAAGTAGGATTTATACCTGCCAGGAAAACCAAATTATTCAGTGTTCCCTTTTTCTCGAAAGAAAATCTGCGCACCGGAGAAAATAATTTTCTACTTACCTTTGAAGAGTCCGGAAATAGAACGATTCCCGATTTAAACTCTACTATAAAAACAGAACGAAGTCCTCAAGTTGAACTCGCTATCATAAATCCTGAATTTTCACTGGCTGCAGGAGGCGATATAGCCAGACGAGGAGAAACCATCAAGCTTAAAGTTGACTTAAAAAATAAAGGAAATAAGACAGCAGAAAAAATTTACTTTGATTTTCATTTCCCACGCAACGTAATTAATGAAAGCGAAAAAAAATACAGATTTGCTACTTTAGAACCGGGTGAGTCAAAAACCTTTGAATTTCAATTTAAGCTTCAGGATATATATCTAGGATCAGAGGTCAGTATCTCGTGTCGAACGGGAGAAAAAAACCCGGACATTGGAGATGAACAAAAATTTAGTCTAGCGGTAGAATCTATCGGAAAAAATCAGCCTGCTAGTTTTATCGCATCAGTAGAGAAGGAAGCAGCCGAAAAAAGAAAAAAGGCACAAGAAGCACAAGTAAAACTAGAGGCCGAACAAGCGAAAATAGCGGAAGAGAAGCGATTGGCAGAAGTCGATCGTAAGAAGAAAGAGGAAGCACTTGAGGTCAAACGAGTGGTAGAAGAAAAAAGATTGAAAGAAGAACAAACCAAAATTGCCGAAGCCAAACGAATTGCCCAAGAGGAACAAGAAAAGCTGGCACAGGAACTAGAAGCACAACGTGTAGCAGAAGAAAAACGGATTCAGGAAGAACGAGCAAAATTAGCAGAAGCCGAAAGAATTGCCACAGCAGAACGAATTAAAAAGGAACAAGAACTGGAAGCTAAACGATTAGCAGAAGAGCGAAAACTGAAAGAAGCAAAAGCTAAAATTGCCGAGGACCAAAAATTAGCAGAAGCAGATCGCTTAAAAAAAGAACAAGAACTAGAAGTAAAACGACTGGCAGATGAGCAAAAAAGAAAAGAAGAGCAAGCTAAAATTACGGAAGCAAAACAACAAGCTGAAGCAGAGCGGATTAAAAGTGAACAGGAATTAGAAGCCTTAAGGATAGCAGAAGAAGCAGAAATTGCAAAAAAAAGAAAGCAACTTGAAGAAGAGAAAAGAATTGCCAAAGAGGAAATGGCAGCGAGAGAAGCCGCACTAAAGGAAGCACAAGCAAACGCAGAACGTATGGCACAGAAAGAACAAGAAGCTCAAAATACACAAAACGATAAAGTAGCTAGTCTGGAGGCACAACTGGCAGCCATGAAAGCAGAAATGGCAGCGATGAAAGAACAAGAAAAATCTATGTTAACAATTGTCTGGATCAGTCATGCTTCTGAAAAGGAGGTTACTGTAAAGGAACAAATAGTTACGGTCGTTGCGTCGGCGGTTTCTTCAGAACTTTTGACCAAAGATAATTTTCAGATATTAATTGATGGAATGCCTTTACCAGCAGGTGCTAAATATGACGAAGTAGAACTAGATGCAGAGGAAAATGATGGTGAATTTCGATTTGTTTTTGCCAAAAAGGTATCGTTAAACATGGGTAAAAATGAAGTCTCTGTAAAAGTAAAAACTGATAAAAGTGAGGCTATTACCCCCATGAAAATCTTTACCTACGCTCCCAAAAAGCCGAATCTTCATATTTTAGCAATTGGTGTCCCGCACAGTGATTTACAATTTACGACAAAAGATGCTTTAGATTTTGCTGCCTTGTTCAAAAATCAAGGAGGCTCGGAAAAAGCACTTTTCAATGAGGTTTTTATCAGATCTATTACGCATCCGGATAGTACCAGTAAATCTAATTTAGAGGAGGCAATTGAAGATTTGAAAGTTGACTGGAAAAGAGGAGATATTGTAGAAGGAGACTATGTTGTCTTATTTATTTCTTCCCATGGCTTTAAAGATGAAGATAATGGAGGCTTTCGAATTAAGGCCTACCCTTTTGATGGTGCTTACGCAAGTAGTCGAAGTCTAGATTTTAAAACGAATATTATCGATGCGCTTTATAGTCTACGGTGTAAAAAATTAATCTTCATCGATGCTTGTAATAGTGGTGCTATAGAAAGAGAAGCGGGTTCAAAATCATCAGGACCAGATGATAAGGAAATAAGTAAAGCCCTGGAAAATATATTGAATTCGGAAAACTCCTTTAAGATGATGGCCTCTTGTCGTGCACAGGAATTTTCCTACGAAGATGAGAATTGGCAAAATGGTGCCTTTACGAAAGCGATTCTGGAAGCATTTAGCGACTACAAGGAGAAGGGACTAAGTGCAGATTCGGACAATAATAGTATATTAACCTTGAACGAATTATATAATTTTGTTAGCCTGCGCGTTCCGGAAATTATCAAATCAAAAGATCCTTCGCCAGAAACAAATCAAACTCCATTTATGTCGGAACAACAAAGAGTGAATGATTTAGAATTTTATATTTTGAAAAATTAATTCGTGATAAAAGAATAAGTTAAATTGATTTCGTGGGTAGCGCCAAAATCACTGGAATAAGCTTGAAAGGTGTGACCATACCCATATCCAATTCTAAACGCAGCATCTTCTAATCCAACATTGTATCCAAGAACAAGACCAAGTTCAAGGTGAAGGTTTCCAACCGTAGACAATCCCGTCCCAACCCAAAGGGTATTAGACATTTGGTAGCGTACATTGGTATCTACGTGAAAGGGAACATTAGGAGCATATTTAGGCCAGGCAGAAAATTCTATAAAAGAGTCTTCGTTGATATATTTATAATATCCCAGTAAGCCGTAGAAGTGTTGGATTCTTTGAATTGAGAACTCATTTTCATTGCCGGCATCAAAAGTCAAATCCAATCCAAATACTTGTGGAATGGAAGCACCGATATACATAAAATCTCCTCTGGCAATTCGCTTATAATAATAGATTCCCATTCCTACGTCGGGAAATAGTTTTTGTTGATTGATGGCAGAGATGTCCTGTCCATCTCTGATATTTAGCTTGTCAATCGAAGTACGATACTGAACCAACCCTACTGTAAGTCCAACCGAAAGACCACCAAAATAAGCGTCTCCGTCCGTTAATACTGCTCCGAGTCTACCATATACTCCAGTCATTCCCATGGGATCGGCCTCGTCTTTCATAATGTATCCTCCAGTTAATAACTCGAAGGAATTCTTGGTTTGACTCAAATATTCTACTTTAATCGTTTGAGTAGTAGGACTTCCCTCAAAACCTACCCACTGGCTTCTATGAGAAGCTCCGACAGACATATTATGTTCGTAGGTAAAATAATCACTGTTTAGGGAGGCAGGATTGATATAACCCTGGTTTTCACGATACTGGGTGAAAATAGGAAGTTGCTGAGCATTTATATCAAAAATAAAAAATGCTAAGAATAATAAAGAGGGTAAGATTTTTTTCATAAAAAAATCGTGTATATGTATGTGAGTAGATAAAGGTAGTTATTTTTCTATATTACAAAAATTTTTTCTATTATTTTTATAAGTATTTTTAACATAAGCCTCCAATTTTTAACATAAGCCTCCAAAATAAGGAAAGAGCGTACTTACCATTTGGCAAATATGCTCTTTTCTTAAAGTAGATTATAGTATAACACTGTTATAGCCTAAAGGTCCCCCATTCCGTCACTTTTTTATTGGATCCGATAAAAAATATTAATCTTTTTTCTGGAACCACGATAAAGGCCCCCTTGTTTGTAGCCATATTTCTTATTATTTCATTTTTATACTTTTCTCTTATTAATTTTTCAGGTGATCCAACTCCTAATCCATCGGTAGTTCTAATGCGAGTACCACGGGTTCGATTAAGGAAAGTTTCATTGAATCCGGATCGCTCTATAACACTATACTGAACGTCCTTATTTTCTCCAGACCTTAGGTTATAATTATTTGTCAGTTTTTTCTTAAGCTGATATTTGGTAAAACTCTCAAATGGTTGCCCACCAACCTGCTCACTAATTTTTTGTACATAATGTAAAGAAGAGCTAATTTCACCGTTTAAAGCCTGAATATTATAGTTTGCAGCTACTCTATTAAAACCACCATATTTTTCTGATACCAATTTAAATTTCTTTTTGGCTATTTCCTCATTGCACAGATCTGCCGCTAGTATTCCTTCCATGATTAGAATATGCCCTTTCTGAACAGTGGAAGGATTCGCATCTTTCGCCTTCGCTAAATTCCCGCTGACGGAATTAAAATCTCCTAACAAATTATTAATACAAGCTAAATTAACATAAGCAGAAACCGACTGTTGATCATATTTTAACGCCTCTTTAATATACACTTTTGCCTTTTCAAACATAATTTTTCTTTTTAAATCCAAGCCTGCACCGTAAGGTTCTCTTCCTTTATACAATCTAGAAGTAAGATCCAGTTCAAAAGGATAAACAAAAAGAATATTTTCATTATAGGATAAATCCATAGCATCTAGTGCGATAAGCACACCTAAATTATTATAGATTTCGTAGTTTTTGTAACTCTTGAGAATTGCTTCGTAGCAAGCGGTGGCTTTTGAAAAATCACCAATAGCGGTCAGGTAATTAGCCGTTTCAAAAGTATAGATCAGTTTTTCAATTTCTTTAATAGCACTTTTATTCGCTTGCTGTCTTACTTTTAGTGGATCATAGTTTGGAATCTCCTCAGGCAGATTATAAGATTGATATAATAAATCTAAAATCTTTGGAGATACTTTAATCGCATCATACTCTGCCAGGTAAGCGGTAAATAAACCAAACAAGTCTGCTTCCTGTTCATGTTTCAATCTTGATCTTAGCGTTTCATTTTTATCAATGTGAATACAACTAAAATTACCAGAGGGGTGATTTCTTAAATAATGAGCAAGTTCGTGACCTAAAATAAAAGACAAGGCATTTAACGAATCTTTTCCCATTTGTTGGCAAAGATCATAAGCCTTTTCATCTAACGTAATACGATTTGTTCTGGGAAAATATCTGGAAATATATTTTTCTTCCTGAAGAATTTCAAAAGATGGAATTTCACTTCCTTGATTATTAAAGACCGCACTAACCAGGTCACAATACACTTTTTCTGCCACTTTCAGTTTATAGTTCGTACTAGAAATTGGTTTACCAAATGTGGTAGTAATCATAAAAATGGTCCCAAGTAATATTAAAAATTTTCGGTAGAATAACATATTACTGTCTTTTTGTTTGGTAATTAGAAAGCATCTTCATACTTCAATTATGGAGAATTTATTAGTATATTCCATAAAAGATAAAATGTTATCACTTTTATTTCTGATAACAAAAATATATTTTTGGAATAACTATATACCTATATTTTCAAATTTATTGATATATTAACTTTTCTAAAACCAATAAGTACAATGAAAAGCTTCCTCCGACTCCTTCCTTTAATAATTTCAATACTAATTCTCCTAGCACCATCTAGCGGTCACGGACAGAAAAGATCTATGGGTTTAACATTTGACGATGAAGCCTATGACAATGTACCACTGCAACCCAGATACGGTGGTACTAAATATAATGAAATTCCATTGGAATATAGTTTAAGAAAATATTGCCCAACTCCCAGGGATCAAGGTAATATGTCTTCTTGTGTAGGATGGTCTAGTGGCTATGGCTTACTAACGATAACCAAAGCTATTCAAAATAAAATAACGAATACGGAAAAAATAAATCAGTCTGCTAATTCAGCACTTTTTATTTATAATCAAATAATTCTCAATCCCAATGATTGTACAAGTGGAGCTTCCTTGACAGACGCATTAAATTTTCTGGTAGAAGAAGGAGATTGTCTAGAAAAAACCTTTGGTAGTGCAGTTAATAATTGTGATATACTCCCCTCTATGGAATCACAAGGAGAAGCTAAATTCTATAAAATAAAAGACTATGCCTCCTTGTTTTCTCCCGACGACCCAGCTGAGTTAAAAATTGATAAGATTAGAAAATCACTGGTGAATGATAAGCCAGTATTAGTAGGAATGCAATTAACCGCTAGTTTTTTTTCCGTACCGGAGGAAGAAGATACCTGGGCCGCAGGACTGGATGAAAATACAGGTGTGGCGTTCCGTCACGCAATGGTGGTAGTGGCCTATGATGAAGTAGAAAGATACTTTGAAGTTATGAATAGTTTTGGAGATAATTGGGGAGATCAAGGCTTTGTAAAAATAAAATATGACGAATTTGTCGAGCGTTGTAGATATGCGTTTCAAATAATTTATAGTAATTATGGAGCTGCCGCAAAATCTGATACGGAGACAGAATCATTGACCAGTCTTTCTGGCAATTTTGAATTTAGACAAATAACCAAAGCTAAAAAAGATGAATATGGAAATTACATAAGAGATTATTTTCAAAATAAAATTTACGATTATAAGATAGCAGAAGTAAAGAAAATTCAAGACCAGTATATTTATGAGATGACCCAAGATTGGAAAGCTGGCACTAGGTTTCAATTAGCCGCTACCCAAGTACCAGAAGGTAAACATGTATATGTCTTTAGTATAAATTCAGAAAATAAAGTTAAGTCTCATTTCCCAAAAGAGGAAAAGGCAGATAAAATCCCTCCTATGGCAACTTATATACCAAGCCAGGATGCAGAACTGATTATCCCATCACTGACCAGAGGTCTTTTATTAGAAAAAGGCGAAGACAATCTAGTTGTTCTTTTTAGTGATAAAACGATTGACGATTATGAAAAACGATTAGATAAAATCAATAATACCTCACTCCCGATTCAAGAAAAAATCCAAGCTGGATTTGAAGACATCTTGTTACCAACTGAAAAAATTGTTTTTGAAGAAGATAAAATGCAATTCAAAACCAAGCAAATAAAAAGTAAAAAATACGTGGTTGCGATTATTTTAAAGTCGGAAGGTTTGTAGAGAAAATAGAAGGAAAATAAACAACTTTCACAAACCCCACTACATTTATCAGGTATTGTGGTTTGTGAAATAAAGGAAGAAAATTTGGAGAATTAAGGATCACCACCTCAAATAACAATCTCCTCCCCTATCAATCTTTTCAATTCTTCTAGCGATTCCTGATTATGAAAATAGCTGATATGATCAGAAGGCACAACAGTTATTTTATCTGCTAGATTATCCATTGAATTCAGGTCATATACTTTTCGCATACTTTCGACTTTTACGGCCATATCGTTATGAACATCCTGAAAGACCAAAACATTCAATGCCTTGTATTTTCCTCTTTCCTTAAACAACTCCCACTTCCTTAAAAAATGATCATTCTTGGCCTGATCGAGATTAATCAGGCTGGTATCTCCGATAATGATTTTGTAGTTTTCGATATTCTTTTCACCACTATTTAGTGTTGTTAAAAATTTGGAACCGGGTCCCATTTGTTCCAGTGTTGTAAAAAGTCGTTTACTCAATCTCTTTCCCAGAAAAGCAAGAATCGGAATATAAGGTTTTAAGATGGCTGCTCCGTTCATCGAGCGTCCTAGCAATCCAAAAACCGTTTTTCTAAAATCATTAATTTCTGATCCACTGTTCGGTGTTCCTACCTGAATTAATTTTTTCAAAACGACTGATCCTTTTGCTTGTTCAACAAAAGATCGGGTGACCAATCCTCCCATCGAGTGTGCGATGATGGTCAGCCTTGGTTCGTCTACTTTGAAGAGTCCAGCGTCAATCAATTTCTTTTTTAAATCAAGCGCTGTATCTTGAATCGGCGTATCCAGATTTTCGTAATCAAAAGTCAAGATGGCATCGAATTTTTCGTGGATGTTCGTTAGATTAAAAACACTATCTATGATGGGTTGCGTATGACCGATGATCCCGTGAATTAATAACGCTACGTTTTTTATTTCCGGATCATTGAGAAAATCATTAGGAATTATTCCGTTGGTCACGCCGGTGGTTGGATCCAGTTTTCGTAACCTCAGTTCATTTAAATCCAGATTCGGAACAAAGGGTTTTCCAAAGACCTTTTTAAAAAATAATTTTACTGATCGTCCAATAGATTTTTCATTAATGACGCCGTCGGAGAAAATCTTTCCGTCAGTCGGAGGCGGTAATTTTTCTATCTTGATATTGCCATCCTCATCAGTAAAACCCAAAGGAAAATACAAGTCCGATTCTGGATAGTACCCGAAGGGAATAATTGTTTCTTCTTTTTCCAGGGATTGTCCGTTAATCACTAGCGGGTGATCAGCGGTTAATGCTCCTTGCACGTTATCCAACTCTAGAATACTTAATTGCTGATCTTTTTCTCCTAAGCTACCGCGGCTAAGTGGATTAGAACCGGAAGGTATATTACCCCAAATGGTAGATGGAGGAAGCAAGGTGGCATCCAAATTACCAGCACCCGCAGATTTACCGACTGCATCCATCATTTTATTTACATCTGATTTGGAAGCTGCCGTAACATTCGCGGAAAAATTGCCGGGTACGGAAATCTTTAAATCTTTGACTTTTGTTTTTCCCTCTTGTAAAGGGACTGCGACGATTCCACTACGGATCGGTCTTTTAACGTAGATCGGAATTGTTACACACTGCCAGCCTTTGATTGGTTTGGCCTTGGACTTTCCAAATCCTTGTCCTCTGGTAACTTCTTTAATTTTAGGAACATCTAATTCTAACTCCTCCTGTTCAAATTTTGACAAATCAAAATGCTCCGTGGATACGAAAATTTTTATTCCATCCATGATGTCTGTGATCCCATAATCATGATAGAGATCATCAAAATTTATAGGAATGGTATTGTACTCGTTACCCTCTAGTTGAAACCTTAAATATTCCCCTTTACCGTCAGCCTTAATCTCCGGAGTGTTTTTCAAATAATGACTTATATCGAACTTGCTTCCCAAATAAAGAGCGCTAACATAATATTTTTTTTCAGTGGTAGAAACTTTTACTCGGATTGCTGGCAGTTGATCCTGCTCATCATAGGACACGTGAATACAACCTGGATTCGTCAATTTTGTTGTAGAAATATAACGGTCCATTTCATCAATAGTCTCTTCGCTAATATTTTTTCCTTCTATAATTTCTACTTCAATTTGGAGGTCATCAATATTAAAAAAGTTTTCCGGATTCTCCATCTCATAAACCTCTAACCATTTTGCTACACGCTCAATATTATCAACCAATCCGGCGGGAGAAGGCGTACGTTTAAATAATGGAATCGCATCATTAGGTTTTGTCAAAGTAAACGCATTTCCCAACTGTCGGATGGTATGCGCTACCTGACTGGAATGGACTATTTCAAAATAATTAGAATCCTTGGCAGCATCCTTAATCTCCGCTACCTTCCCGCTGGAAAGTGAATCATCACAATTGATTTTCATTTTTGCGGAGGCCGATTTTATAATATGACCGTGATAAATCTGATCTTTTTGCAAGTCAGCGATTTCTGGACTTAGCTTTAATTTAGATTGAGCAATACCCACGCTGATCACTTCTGCAACTCCGGTGGCATCTACCAATTCTAACAAAGTTTGCTCACTTCCAGTCGATGGATAAATACCATTAATCTGACCCGCCTCCAGGATCCAGGATTCCTCTTTTGCATCGTAGAAAACCGCGTATTCTTTTTTAGGCGCCGCAAAGCCTTCCCCTAAAAATAGATTTTCTTTAGACAAACTCCCGTACCCCGTCACCTGCGGCAATTGATCCCCGATTCTATTACGAACCAATAATTTGATTTGCTCCAGTAAGGCTTCGTAAGAAAATCGAGTTCCGCCATTTCTCAAGGACTTCGTCAAAGCATACGTAAACACCCCTCTCCTTTCGCCATCAATCGACATCTCCTTGGCCGATTGATTTTCCCGAGCCGCCGCCAAATGGATATAATTCCCAAAAGGCATTTCTATTTTTTGGTCACCTTCCACATATTTATAAAACTCATTCCCACCTTTTTCGTACCCAAAATATTCTTCCAGTCCCTTATTATTAACATTGGGATTACTTTCTTTGGCAATCACATTTTGCGCACCACTCCGCGTGTTATCACCCGAATGACAGCTATCCATGATCACCACAAAGTGTACGCCTTCTTTGGCTTTGGTGCTTTCCCAGATCAGATACCCTAATTCTTTATCGACAATATCTCTTCCCCCCGGAGTTCGACTATCTACACAAACCAGCGTCTCCACTTGCCGAGCCGATTTCATGTGCCAAAACGCTTCCGGCGCATCATTAAACGAACCATGTCCGCTGTAATAAAAAATACAAATGTCCCCTGGTTTGGCTTTTTCAAAATGCTGAAAAGAACTCAAAATATTTTCTCTGGTGGGTGCCAGGTAGCTATCAACGGGCATGGAAGATAGCTGGATCGTTTCGAGATCGTGATTGTTAGGTGCTAAGTAGAAGGTGGGTGAATAGTTGTCTATCTCTTCGTTGGATCGGGCTAGTTGTTCGAGGTATTGGTGGATATCTACGACGTCGTTGATGCAGCCGGTGAGTTTTCCGGTTGGGTATTCGTTGATTCCGATTAGGGTGGCGTAGATTGTTTTTGGCATTTTATAATTGTTCTTAAACGCTTTATTTTAATTTTCCCTTTTAAATTCATAACCAGCTATTCTAGTCTGATTTATCATTAAAAACCGTACAGCTAGGTAGCCAAGATTTTATCTCTTTAATAGTCTTTTCTTTTATCGGGTTACTCGTAAGGTCTAATAAAGATAAATTAGTCAGTTTTGCTATTTCTTTAGGAAGTTTTGTCAGATTATTCCCTCCAAGGTTTAACGAAGATAAATTACTCAGCTGTCCGATTTTACTAGGAAGTTCATCCAATTTATTTTTACCAAGGTTTAATAAAGACAGGTTACCTAGTTGACATATTTCGCTAGGTAGTCTTTCCAAATTATTCCCTGCAAGATCTATAAATGATAATTTGCTAAGTTGTCCCATTTCTTCTGGTAGTTTCTCCAAATTATTTCCTGCGAGGTTCAATAAAGATAAGTTTTGTAATTTACCTATTTTCCTAGGTAGTTCAGTCAGATTATTATCTCCAATATCTAATGAAGACAAGGTATCTAATTGTCCGATTCCGCCAGGTAGTTTCTCCAAATTATTTCCCCCAAGGTCTAATAAAGATAATTTCTTTAATTGCCCCATCTCGTTAGAAAGTCTCTCTAAATTATTATCTCCAAGATCTAATGAAGATAAATTCTTTAATTGCCATATTTCGCTAGGGAGTTCAGTCAACTTATTTCTTCCAAGATATAAGGAAGATAAGTTATTTAATTGTCCGATTCCGACAGGAAGTCCTTTCAAATTATTTCCTCCAAGATCTAATGAACTTAAATTCTTTAATTTCCATATCTCGCTTGGAAGTTCAGCCAACTTATTTCTTCCAAGATCTAATGAAGATAAATTAGTCAGTTGTCCTATTCCACTAGTTAGCATAGTCAACTTATTCCCTTCGAGATCTAGTGTAGATAGATTAGTCAGTTGTCCTATTTCGCTAGGGAGTTCAGCCAATTTATTTCCTCCAAGCTCTAATGAAGATAAATTAATCAGTAGTCCTATTTTGTCAGGGAGTTCAGCCAGATTATTCCCTCTAAGATCTAATAAAGATAAATTTGTCAGTTTTCCGATTTTGCTATGGAGTTCAGCCAACTTATTTCCTCTAAGATCTAACGAAGATAAATTAGTCAATTGTCCTATTTCGCCAGGGAGTTTAGTCAGATTATTTCCTCTAAGATCTAATGAAGATAAATTAGTCAGCTGTCCTATTTTGTCAAGAAGTTCAGTCAGATCATTATCACTGAGAATTAAAATATTTAATTGAGTGTTATCGAATACAGTTACTGGAACTTCCCTTAATTTCTGAGAAGATAAATCTAATGCTTTTGTATTTGCATTAAGAGTCTCAATAGAATAAGCAACTTCATAGATATTTCCTAAAGTATCTAACAAAAACGAAGTACCATACTCCTGAACCGTAGCAAGTCCTCTTGAATCAAATGGTTCTGCTTTTTGCCACTTTCCAAGTTTTTCTACCTCTTTACCGTCTTTATCAATAAAATAAAATACGTTATATCCACCATCCTCTTTTGTACCATAGGCTAAGGCAAATCTATCCGCATAAAAATAAAAAGCCTCCACCAAGGTATTGGCTTTTTTTAAAGCTTGCTTAGTGACTAGTTGTGCTCTCTTTACTTCCCCAAGTGCTCGCTCTGTTCTTTCTTTTTCTCGATTAGCGAGGTCTTTAGCAGCTTCAGCTTCTTGTCGTTTTTCCTCGGCATCCTCTTTTGCATTTACAGCAATCAATGCTTGTTTTTTAGCATCTGCTTTTGCTATTTCTGCCTCCTCACGTTTCAACTCAGCAGTTGCTGTAGCCCTTTCTTCTGTTTCAAGTGCCATATTCAATTCTGCTTGCTTACTTAACAATTCTGTGTTATTTCTTAAAATTTCCATTCTTTGACCTAACGAAAACATAGCAATAACAACTGCCAATCCACCCAAGAACCCCGCCATCCAAGTTCGACGCGTTGCTCTCTTCTCATTTTGAACAGCTACTACTTTCTGTGCTTCCGCTTGTTCTTTAAGTTTTCGTTCTTGTTCTGCTTGTTTCTTTACTTTTTCTAATTCTTCCGTAGCTTCGGTAGCTCTATTTTTTTGACTTTCCTGATAAAATTGAGCTAAATCTGAATTTAAATAAAGTGAGGGTATAAAATCTTCAAAAACCGTAATTTGTTTACTAGTCAAATATTCTTTGGTTTTTGAAAAATTTTGGTACATAGTACGGATCTGCCTCCGAATGTCATTGAGCTGTCGTTGTTCATTAGTTCTTCGCTTGTCTATAATTGCAGCAAGGCTATCGTGAGCAAGTTCAAAAGTATGCGCATCGCTTCTAAGTAAACGGGCGTCTTCCAGTTCATTGATACAAAAAATGAGATGATCAGGTGAAAGCCTGGGCATATTTTCTTCCGCTACCATCAGCTGTAACTGATTGCCTACCCGCTGGTAACGCATCGGCTTTTTAGTTCCTTCGTCAGAAACAAAAGCATCTAATAATAGACGAACAGCGTCCTGTTTAACTTCGCTGTCCCTCGTCGCTAAATCAGTTTGAATCTTTTGTATTTGTTCATCCAGGAATTTATCCAGTACTGTTTCAATTGTACCAAATTCATCAATTTCTGTTTTTGTAAATTCGACAGGATGCCACTTGCCTTGGGTATCTTTTGTAAGTGTTCTATCAGGATAGGTACGAACAAAATCTTCTCGGTAGAGTCGATCCAAATAAACTTGTAGGTAAGGTAATTCTATTCCTGATTTCCCCCTGCTGACATTTTCGATAATTTGATTAAGTCGCTTCTCTTTCGGCGCCTCGATCTCAATATTAAATTGATCGAAAGAACTCGTCAAAACTTCTTTGACTCTAGCAGTATCCATTGCTTCTACCCGCATTCTAAAATCGAAGAGCTCCGGTATTTCTTTTTCGAAGGGGTATAAATGTCCCAGATATTCTTCTCGAATAACCATGATAATATTACAAGGTAATTCTTCGTCCAGGATCGTCGTAATATTTTTAATAAAGTCGTCACTTTCCTCCTTTTCACCCAAGACAAATAATTCTTCGAACTGATCAAAAATCAAGAAAACAGGCCGTAAATAATGCTGATAAAGTTGGGTAATATTCTCAGAAATAGTTTTGTCTTTTTCAAAACCATCTGGAAGTGCTTCATGAAGGGCATTCTCCAAAGCCTGATTTACATTATCTTCTCGACGTATCCACAGAGGTAACCAATCAGTTCCATCAAATCGACTAGCCAAACCACACTGTATCAAACTAGTCTTACCAGTACCAGATGCCCCATAGACCAGAAGCAAAGGGGTTTTAAAAACCAATTGGTATAATTGTTCAATCTCCTTATCCCGACCAAAGAATTCGGTACGGTCAGCTAAGGTGTAGGCATCCAAAAATTTAAATGGGCTAGGTAGTGTTTTCATACTTGGTCAATACTTTTTCCAAGTACCGCCTCACAGAAAGCGGAAAACTGTCCATTGATGAGCGGAAAATAATGATCCTTCGTATCTATATTTCCTTTGATGCGAGCCAAAGCACTAATTTTCTTTTTTTCAATTAAAATTAGATCATTTGGTTTGGAGACATGTCGAAATCTAAATTGTTTTTTAATCGCATCATAAGCTACAAAAGAGCAGAGTTTGGCTTTTGGAGTTTTGGTATAAGCATTTTCATCAATAAAAAAGGGAGATAAATACAAGTAACGGTTTTTATCATCTATGCGACGAAGCAAAATGGTCGCAGTTTTATGATGATTCGGATTGCTTTCGGTTCTATCTTCCAAATTGGTTAAAGCTTGCTGGAGTTTTACGATTTGATGTTCAAAGTCGGGTTTTTCATCTTGCGGGTAATATAATACGTTAATGTCTTTGATAGAGGTTAATCCGTAGTGAACCAAAAAACCAAATTTATACAATAGAACCGCTAAGTGTTGCTCAGTATCTTCACAAAGAAAGGATAAATTTGCTTTTGGATTATCCCTAATTTGTTTTTCCAGATATCCAATTGAATCTACCATTTCACCATCTTTATCCAATAGTTCGTCGACTACTTCGGCCAATTCTTTCAAAAAGAAAGGAATGTTTTTATGTTTAAAAAACACCAGCAATTCTTTTAATAATGGCATTGGAGAAGAAGACATATTTTTTTGGTAATCACTTTTTATCCATATCTCTAATAGCTCAACTATACGCGCCGTATCGGCTCCAGAATCTACTGTTTCTTCGTTCCTCTTTAATTCCCATAATTGGGCTAACAATACAAAAGATACGAAAGCCAGAATACTTCGATACGCATAGATCATCATTTTAAATCGCTCCCCACTGGGTCGATCAAAAAATAATTGTTCAGAGTTATCACGTGGGGCCAATAATTTTCGAATAGGTTCACTGATCGAATAAGGAAGACGTTTCAGGATAACATCTCGTGCGTTATCAGTTTCCCCTTGCTCCTTTAGAGTTTTTTTAAATTCTTCATAAATACCTACGAGGGCATTTTGAATGAATTCATTGGCATTAGAATCATACAATTTATTTACGGGTAGTTTCCAATTGGTGAGATTTGTCTGATTATCTTGATAATACAAACCCCAAAGCGGAACAGAATCTTTCGGACTAGTGGAAAAACCGACACCCCTCTTCTTTATTTCGCTAGTAATCTTGCCTTTTACTTTAGCAGCATCAATGGCTGCCTCAAACGCGTCTTTTACAGTAGCTCTTTTAACTGCCATCTCTTCAAAAAAAGTGATAGAAAATTGAGTAGCTCGAAAATCATTCACTGGAGCACTGGTCGCAATGATCATTGGGATACCTTTTTCCAACAAAGCATTAACCTGCCCAGCAGTAGAGCAACCATTGAGGATAACGAGTTTTAGGTTAGGACAACGACCGAGTAATGCAGCAATACCTCCTGCCTCAGCATTTCCCCCTTCCAGTTCCAATCGGTCCTTCTCCGCATGACCACTAAAAACAAAAACTTCAATTTCATCCTTAAACTTTCGTAAGTCGTTGATGATATTTTCGGTATTAGCAAAAGGGAGGGCATGAACGATAAAGTCTCGATTTAACTTTCGCTCATTCAACAAATTATTTACTTCCTCGAATTCTTGTTTCAAGGTAGGCAATGGTTGGGCTTCGCTGTTGGCAGAAGTTAAAAAGAGTGTGGACATTGTTTTCGATTTGTAGAAGTTGCTTGGGGTTGACTAACAATTTAAATTGTCAATCTCAAAGATATGAAATAGAATGTTATATTTTGAACATTTCCATTATAACTTTTGGATTTTTATTTGGGTTAAGGTATTGATTAAAATAGGATACCATTATTTTCACAAAAATAGTGATGAAATAAAATGGAATGGCGATCGAGTATGAAGGGAATAGCAGGAGGTAAGGAGTTTATCAAAAATTTGGTATCCTGAAGTTATTTAAAAATATTACTTATAACTAACTTAAAATCAACTATTTAATATATGTCGAGAGAACACAATTTAAACTTATGACCCAAAACCCTTAACCAATATTTATATACTTTTTGTTTTTAATTCTAGACAACACTATTTTTTAACTTATTGAAAACCAACAAAATACACTATTTATACTAATTTTTAGTATCTTTACAACATCAATAAACAGCATAAATATTGACATAAACAAACAATTAGTTTCACAATGCCTACCGCCAAAATTACTCTGTACAAAGGAAAATCCTTAACCAATGATACCTATCCGGTAATGCTCATCATTACCCATAATAGTAAGTCTTTTCGGATTCGGACCGGCTATAGAACGGAGGAAAAAAAGTGGGATAGCCGGGCTCGGGAATTTAAGCGAAGTATGGAAAATCATAAGGTTAAGAATGCGGTCTTGAGAGAGTTGCTTTTGAAGGCAAGAAATGTCTTTGATGAAATTCGAAGAACGGATAAGGCTTTTTCTCCCCAACTTTTTAAGGATCTATTTACCGGCAACAAAAAGCAGATGACGGTTTATGATTACATGCAGGGGTTGATTGATAATTTTAAGGATCGGGGTCAAGTAAATACGGCTCATGGTTATGTTGTTTTGAGAAATCAGTTGTTTAAATTTTATGGTAAGAGAAAGGTTTTGCTTTTTTCTGATATCGATGTCAGGTTGCTTAATAAATTTGAAACGTACTTGATAAAGAGAGGCTGTAGTGGTGGCGGGATTAGTCATTATATGAGGACCATTCGGTCTACTTATAATAAAGCAATTGATGATGAATATGCGGAGGAGAAATATTATCCGTTTTCTACCAACCGGAAAAGGAAGGGTTATATGATCAGTAAATTGAAATCTACTGCTTCGCCGAGGGCTTTGTCTTTGTCGGATATGGAGAAGTATAAGGGTTTTGATTTTGATGAGCACCAGATGCTCAAGGATTCTTACCTGATTTTTTTGTTTAGTTATTATAGTCGGGGGATGAATTTTGTGGATATGGCTTATTTGAAAAAATCAGATATCGTCAACGGTCGCTTGCGCTATTTCCGACAAAAGACGGGTGGCAAGTTTAATATTCCAATCTCCGAAAATCTACAGAAGATTTTGGATGAATTTTCGGATGTGGATACCGAGTATGTTTTTCCGGTATTATCCGATTTTCACCAATCACCCACCCAACAAAAGGATCGGATTAAAAAGTGCTTAAAGAAGGTGAATGGTGACCTGAAAGAAATTGGGGAACTGCTGAAGTTTGAAATCAAACTAACTTCTTACGTGGCACGTCATACTTATGCTACAACACTGAAACGTAAAAAGGCGAATATCGGATTTATCAGTCAGGCCATGGGGCACGCAGATGTGCAAACAACGAAGGCTTACCTGGAAAATTTTGAGAATGATGAGATAGATAAATTGGATGATCTCCTTTAGTAAATGCTTTTTAGCTGTTTTGCCAGTCAGCTTACCGCAATCGTAAAATCCTGCCTACTGGCAATATTATAGAAAACATGAAAGATTACAGTACTTACTACCATATTAAATACAACGGTATCAGGAAGGGACTTCAGAAACGGTTTGAGATGGAAGTAGCTAAAGGGAAAGGTTCCAAAGTAGATAGTAAAAATTCATTTCTCGCTGCCGTACAATTTGAGCAAAATAATATCTATAAAAGCTATACGCCCAATATTTCCGGGGCTAGTGAATACGAGGTAGTTAAAAATTATTTCAAAGAGTTGATTATAAAGGAATTCAGGAATATGAAGACGAGTTTTCCGGAGGATCCCGTAAATAGTTTTGTGGAACATGTCATTCCAAATAAAAGAAGTTTTCACCAGGAACGATATGAGAGCGGTATTGAGAAGGATTATGAATTTGATCCAAGGTTTATGTATGATGCCAGTACGGAGGAGATTCTGGATATGATTGCGAAGTACTATGCTTATAAAGATTTTCTTCGATTGGATTTTCCAAGATTGATAGATGATCTCGAAGAAGTGAAGCAAATGGACTCAAGCAAGAAACGTGAGGATGGTATAAAATTCGAGGAGACAGTAGATCGATCAAAGAAGAATTCCAGTTACCCAATTCTAACGCAGGAGGAATCTGTATTGCTGGTTAAGTGTTTGCGGGAAGAGAATCTTGTCTTGAGTGACCGGTATCTGAATAATACCAACCTGGCAAAAGTGGCTTATTATCTGACGGGCTTTGCTTCTGGTCCGTTCCGAAAAAAATTGTCTAATCCGATCTCCGGGTATTCGAAGGCTCAGAAACGGAAATTAGCTGAGAAACTTAGAGAGATTGTGAATTTATTGGAGCGGTAGATGTATAAAAAACCAGGTTAATTTAGTCATCAATCATCAAAAAAAAGGTTTATAGCAAAACGGCATACCAATTGCACTTCATAGTAAGATATTTATAATTGTTCTAAAGGTTATCAAATTTCACATAAAAATATGAAGTATTTTATTGTTATAATTCTTTTTATTTTCTATCCAAAATTAATGGTTTCTCAAGACAGTCCACCGCCTCCGACACCATCCATGTCACCACCACCGCCCCCGCCAGGATCTCAATTACAGGCGCCTCCCATAACAATCGATATGTTAGAAGAGCGAAGGAACCGAAGGAACGCTAAAAAAGCGAGTCGTCCACTCAATATATATGATCATCTAAAAGTGATTCCAGAAATAGGAAAAGTACTCAAACTAAGAAATTTAAAACTTGATGCATTCCCTAACGAAATTTTTGAAATTGACTCTCTCGTCAGATTAGATTTAGGTGAAAACAATATAACAACTATCCCACCAGAGATTGGTAAACTACGTTTTTTGAAACAATTAGAATTAAATTATAACCATATTCAAAACATACCACCTGAAATTGGTAATTTGGATTCTTTAATTCTCTTAACAGTAATAGGCAATAGGATTTCGAGTCTGCCATCGGAGATGACTAATTTACATAAACTTCGAATATTGACTATCAACGAAAATCGCTTCCGTGATTTTCCAGAAATAATATGCGAATTAAAGGAACTGTCGGTTTTATCTATTTCTTCTAATGAGATTGGTCAGCTACCAGAATGCATCGGAGGTTTAAAAAAGTTATCGCTTATTGATGCAACGAATAATCATTTAACTGAACTTCCTGATTCACTTACTACTTTGAAAAGATTAGCTGGGTTAATTTTTTCCAACAATAAAATTACTAAATTACCAAAGGATCTTGAAAATTTCAGGTCTTTGGCTTACTTTTATTTAGAAGATAATTCTTTCTCTGATGATGAACGAACTAGAATAGGAAAAGTATTTGAAAACTTTAATGCAACTCCCTTCTTCTGATATTATTGGAAAATGGCAAGTAATAAACTACAAGTATAATGTTATTCCCCGCATTTCTTTTAAAAATCTTATTTTGCGATCCTAAGAAATAAGAAATACCGTGTCAGATAAAATAGGTGTAATCAAAAAAGGATATAGCTTTGATACCATTGAGGTTAGGGTTGGATCGGCTGATGATCAAACAGCTATCACTTATTATGCTGATCACCTGCCATCTGCGGTCAGTTTAACTGAAACCATCCCTGTCTTTTTAGATACCAATGTCCTATTGAGAGGCTATGGCGTTTCACCGGATCGAAGAGCACTTCTATATAAATTCTTCCAGGAAAGAAAGGATCAGATCGTCGTAACCAAACAAATAGATCAAGAATTTATCAGGAATAGAAAGAAGGTGATTAAAATCTACAAAAATCTACCGGAAGCCCATCTAATGGATCCTGGTGATGCTTTGGCTCATCTCTCCTTTGAGTTTAAGACGGTAGCCGATGAAACAGCACCTATAAAAAATCCAGAGGTGGTGAATGACGAATTATCGGACCTGTATTCCAGCTTTGCACAAATTGATAATCTGTCTGCTTCCGAAATCTCTTTTTTAAAGAAAGAGTTTGATTTCTTGAGTAGCCGTTTTAATTCGAAGAGCAGTAGTACCGCAGAATCAGAAGCCCCCAACACATCTTTTCCCGGAAAGGGAGATATCCTGGAAAAACCAAAATTTCCTTACGGTGATTATTTTATCTTCCATGAAATGCTGAAGTATTCCTGCGAAAGTAATCAGGATGTTATTTTTCTTACATTTGATGTAGCAAAAGGTGATTGGTTAAAATCAAGTAAGGAACCTCATCCGCATTATATTAACAGGACCTTCGCCTTAAACGGCAAGATGATTTATATCTTCGATGCTAATAAATTCTTTGAAGACCTGTATTCGACTTCCTTTGATGCTTTGGTTCCCGTACCGAAAAAGGTAGAGAGCTATATCATTGAATCAAAGTTGGAGAAAGATTTAGTAGCAGCATTTCGGCAGTTAGAGCAGCTGATCAGGAAGATTGTCCGGCAACAGGATATCGATGCCGCTCCTGAGGTTTCCGCCAAGTATATAATGGATGACTTGAACTATCACGGTCATATCTCAGACGCTACTTATTATGAATTGACGGGTGTTTGGTCGATTAATGATGGGCTAGCCGAAGGAGATATGGAAACGATTAGAAGAGATTTTGCCGAGGAGGAATTGGTAGACATTTTGAATGTTGTGGAGGATAAGGTAAGGGAAATGGATAGGTTGCTTTTATCTTGAAAGGGGTTGGGAGTAATTACAAATTTACCATTCTTTAGGATAATAGTCCCTAAAATTGGTGATACATATTTCACCTTTCTTTATCTAAATATTTTAAAAAGCCTTCACTATAATATCTAAATTTAATCGGATTAAAATTCTTGTCTGTAGGCCATTCTTTTTGGATTTCCGATAATAGTGTTAGGCCTTCAGAGTCTAATTCTGAAACTAACCTGCTATTAGCTGATCGTTCTTCGATCTCCATTAGAGCTACATCCTCGTACCTCTCTACCCATTTTTGAAGCCGCTCCCAAGTATCTTTATTGATCGTAGTTTCTTTTCTTGAAATTTGCCTTCCTAACGCGTCAAATAAACCAGTGGAATTAATGTCAGCCCAAATTTTTATTTCCAGTATCATATTTCAAATTTTATTAACTAATTCCAAATAGAAGTTAGTGCCATTGGTAGACGAAGGAGCTACTAGTGGATACACCTTGTTTCCAGGTTATTATCATTCCTTAGAATTGGTTCGTTTTAAAAGAAAATATCCCAAACTGATGAAAAAATATGAATATAGAAGCATTATTTCAAAATACTTAATCTTTATATCCTGAAAATAAAGTATAATTAATGACAATAATAAAATAGGTAGAAAATAAATTTTCTTATTTAAGAAATAAACTATCCAAAAAAGTATCCCAAATAAAATATAAAAAGCAAGAAAAACCCTAGCATACGTAATATCATAACTTTTAGCAAGGTAATTATCAGAAAATAATACTCCAACCCAATACAAAATGTGAATTAACCTGTAATCAATTCTAGACAAATTTTTCATTCAATTCTATGTTTGATAAAACATTAACATTTTATAGATATTACTTTCGTCCGTAACAATTTTCTTTTTTACTCCTCTCGACAAATTCATTCTATTTTGATACCAGATTTAGCTGTGGACTTGGGACTCGATATTCTTATTTTGCTCCTTCTACCCCATCCATCTTCAAAAATCACTTGCCTTCATCCTTGGTCTGAAACATTTTTTAAATTATCCAATGAGCGGAGGGCTATCGGTAACTATGCCTTTTCTCCTCGTTTTACTTCTATGAATTTAATTTATTTACAACGATAAGCATACCCTTTTTCCTTAAAATAAGTATTTAAATCATCTATAACTACCCGAAAGTATTTTTTAGCAATTCTTTTTTCACTCCAAGTCATCGTTCCAGCCTGTTTCATAAGTTCTCCCAATTTTGCTCCTGATAATAACAATAGCTTTGTTTCAAAAGGTTCTATTATTCCAACTGTTGATAAATTAAGTCTAAATGTATAATCCGAATCCTTTACTTCTGAAATTTGAATGGAGTATTCATTTTTGTATCCAGAAGGCCCAATATTGAAAGGGGAATGAACGATTTTATATCTATTTTTGGTAAAGGCATCAATCAAAATCAAGTTAAACTGATCATATTCAATATCACAACTGCAACTATCAAAACTACCTCTCTGTGAACCTCCACAAGAGAGAAGAGTGATCGTTAAAATAAAAATAATAAATTTCATAATTATTGAGTTGAAAGATTACTACCGTTTGTTGACTTTTGTTTTCAGGAAGTTCTAAAGCTTCACCGCATTCAGTATGTTGAACCACTCTAAAAAAAGGAGAAGGCTACTCTAGCTTCAGCAGCGATACAAAAATTAAAAATAGAATAATAACTCTATATTCCAAGAGGTCATTCCAATAAACAGCTAATTTATTTCAAGCATATACCAACGCAAACCACGAATTATTATCAACCTACCAGACAACCAGAACCAAACCAAAAACAAACGTTGTCCCCCCCGTGTCCCTTTTTTCAAATCAACAATGATCCGATATTCGCACTATTGATAACCAAAAAAATATAGCACATGGATTTTATACTTACTACCAAAGAAGAACTTTCTGAGATCATGGAAACCGTTTTTCGTTCTGTATTAGCTGACAAGAAATTAGTGACACCCGCCGAAGGGCTAAAACCAGTGAAAGAGATTTTAAACCTGGCGGAAGCTTGCCAATTCTTAAGTCTCTCAAAGAATACCATTTACGGATATACCAGTAATGGTACCATTCCGTTTTTTAAAAGAAAAAGAAAACTTTACTTCTACCGTTCGGAACTGCTCGTCTGGATAGATGAGGCTCGACAGATGTCCGTAGAACAAGAACTGGAGCGAGTGAATGAAATGTTAACTAAAAATAATAAAGGCAAATAATGGTCTTTATAAATACAGTTTATCAACAATAGTTTTACACACTACTCTACTTCATTCAAAACGTGACCGAAATAAATATAGATATAATTCTAAAATATAAAAACATTTTGTTGAAAAAATACCGAAACAATTTGTTTTTTAAACTTTTGTTACTTATATTTGATCCAACATACAATCTAAGGATCAATAAAAGAATAACTTATAGCATTTGGCTGCTTCTTTTGCGCCTACTCTTCGTTGGTGAAAAACTCATTATGCTACGGCATAAATCGCATTTCACCGTCTCGATTAGACACAAAATAATCGACCCAAACCTTTATAACTTATTTTTTAATCGATCCTAAGAGGAAATCCACCACCCTTCTATTTTTTTCGACGCTTTAACAAAAGATACCACGACGAAGTATCTCTTTGTTATTACCCATTATCTAAACTACTGAGATAGCTTAGGGCTATTTCGTATTGGACTTATTCTGCCACAGCTCGATAGGCTGCAAGCTGTAATGATTCGTTATGTACTTCCCTGACCGGTCAGCGGACCCGTGCATAATATAATCTTCTCGCTTTCGATCCATCAAAGGTGACACAAGAAGTCTACCTTTTTCAATCATTTGGCTTGGAAGCAATGTAGCTTCTCTGCTAGTATTTATTAATGCAAGGACATACTCCTTGAGAAAAACTTACATCAATTATGCAAAAAAACAATTTAAATGAATTCTTAATGGTAGAATTCAAAGAACATCCAGTGGTGGATTTTCTAAAAAACCAGGCTACTTCTTTCGATGTGTCGGCAGAAGGAGATACCGACTATCCGGCTGACTTTATGGACGGTCATCTTTTCAAACATGAACAGTATTGTATCTGTTTGCTAAAAACGGCCTTTGCTTTATCCTGTGACGAACTACCGGATTTTCTGGATTATCAGTGTAGAAAAGTGAGACTTCCCTGGCTGTGGTTAAGTCAATTTGAGACCTTATTAAGACGAAATCTGGAATATGGGTTAGATGACTATTCAATCAAGGAGGTGGATGGACTCGTTAAAATTTTAAAGAAAAAACGAATTCAATATTTTGGCCTCGTTCGGTATGACAAGGATAGAAGTATCGATAAATTACTCTCCCCTTTTCCCGGAAAGACGAAGTTTAATATTATCAACGTCAGAGATGAAATGGAATCCATAGAAGGTTTTGAAGCCAAGGGGCTTTTTTTAGAACGACGGAAAAAGGAGTATTTACAAGAGCAAGAACACAATGCAGAAGCCGATTTTATTAAGTCGGTTGACTTGGAAATTGATTTTATGAATATCCAGGGAGATCAGAATGGAGACCTAAATTATAAAACGTATGTCTTTAAGGGTCCTCCGATACAATTAGCTTTTTACTTTGCACGCCTGGTAGAAGAACGAAATGAAAAAGACATACTACTCTTTGATGGAGCTAAAACGGATCTTGCAAAAATAATATGTCTTGTTTTTCGTAGAGAAGACGGTAGTTCTTTTTCAGAAAATTCTATCCGCAAATACCTGACTGATTATTTCAATGGTGGGAAAAGGTGGATAGATAATGACTTCACATTCAGAGATAATTGACATTGTATGTTTAGAGTAACAGTTCAAAATTAAAATCTTGAGAAATTAGTTTTGACTGTTATTCATTTTTTCACCAAAATCCATATCACGCATTAGATGATATCTCCGTGATATTGTAATGATATTTATATGAGGACTTTGATATCGTGATATTATTCTCTACAATTAATTTTTTTTAAACTATTTCACACAGGAATTAATTCCAAATTAACAATAATAATATATCAAATGCATTTTGATATTTTTAAAACAAAATATTTTATTTTACTTTGCTTCTGTTGACAACGTACACGGTTCATTAAATTTTTATTCTCGAACAGACTTCCATTATAATTTGACAATCACCTGTTATTTAATGTTCCGTGTACCATTTTTTAATTCTAAAATTCATCAATTATGGAGGCAGTACTTTTAACCAAGTCCAAGGTCGAAAAAATCAAGAAGACCTTAGCAGAATACGACAACCCATTAGTTACGTTAACCTTGCCATTCGAACCTTTTCTTGACAATAAGGCATTTTTCACACTTATGGGAATTTCCAAACGAACGGCTAAAATTTGGCGAGATGCAGGAAAGATAGGATACTCACAAAACGGCAATGACATTTACTACCGCATGTCAGATATCTACAAATTTTTGGATGATCACCATCATCAGCCTTTTCATAGGGATAATTAATTTCTCAGGTCGTCATTACCGATTTATTCAATGCAGGTAACAACAACCTGCCCCAGGATTTAATAGGTAGTTACCCTGCTCTATTTTTCAACCCATAAATTTTCATTGTTCATTTTGCTTTGATGCACCTCAAAGTTCGGGCGGGCTATGTCTAGTGTGAAATAATAATAGTCCGCCCTTTTCTTAAACACTAAAAATAAAAATCATGTCTGTCATAACGTTTTACAATTATTATAATCGACCCCAAAAAATGATACCACTCCTCAATGTTTTAAATCAAATCAAAACTGGAAAGTATCGGCGCTTAATTGAGAAGTTCAGAAATTGCTACGAGGATGATCCGGGTGGAGAGTTAGATTCGATGGCTCGAATTGTTCCCAGATTTTCCGTATCGGGTAATTTTATTATTAACAAGGAGAAAGAGAAGATCGTCAGTTATTCCGGAAATTTCTTATTGGAGATTCCCTACTTAAACAGGAGAGATTTAGCATCGGTAAAAAGTCAATTGAAGGATGATCCTTATGTCCTGGCTTGTTTTGTAAATGCATTGAATTGTGGATTGGTCATTATAGTTCGATCAAACGGAAAGAGGGATCAGCATCGATTGTATTATAAACTGGCTTTGAACTATTACCAGAATCTTACTGGAGTAAAAGGTTTTTCAAAAAAGGGAATTAGAGTAAATCATAGTTGTATGGTCTCCCTGGATGAAGATACTTTTATCGGATTGGGAGCGATTCCCTTTTCGGATTATTTGGAGAGCTAGGAATATGAGTGAACAGCTTTGTGAGAGAAGTAAATCAATTTTTTTATAAATCATACGAGTGTCTAAATGGAATATCATTAAGCACTTTTAACAAAATAATTAGAACATGGGAAATATATCTTTATTTAAAAATTTTACGAAAGAAATTGGAAGTCGAACTTTGGCCCAAATCATTGAGGGAATTAAAGGGGATCATTACAAAGAACCTATTTCGAAAATTAGAGAGCTGGTAGACTTGGGTGATCAGGAAAAGGTGAATCGTTTGAAAAAAGGATTGGTGGCGTTTACGGTTTCCGGACTATTTGAAGGTGGTCGGAAGATGTCTTTTTTAAAAACTTATAATCCTTTTGTGATCCTGGATATTGACAAACTAGATCCAGAAGCTTTACCGTATCTGGTTTTAAAAATTAAGGACATTGAGTTTACCAGAGCTGCTTTTATTAGTCCGAGTGGCCGAGGATTGAAAGTTATTGTCGAGGTGAATTCTGAAATGGAAATGCATGGGATTGCTTACCGACAGGTGATGGAATTTTACGAAGAGGTATTGGAAGTTGAGATTGATAAAAGTGGAAAGGATATTACCCGGCTCTGCTTTATGTCTTATGATCCGGAAGTTTATTTTAATGAAGAGAGTACCATATTTAGTGTACAGAAAAATGATACAAGCAATAGTCAGGCTTCCAGTTCACAAAGGGATCTTACCCCAGGAAGAGCGCCGGATCTATCCATCGAGGCTGCTAATATATCGGGTAACTATCAAGAGGCTTTTGAAGTCTGTGTGATGCAAGCAGATGCTAAACTAGTATTTAAAAAGGGGAATCGAAATAATTATATCTATCAGTTGGGAGTGATTTGCAGTCATGCCGGAATGCCTTTGGAAATTGCGATTGGTGAAAGTAAGCGGAGGTTTAATTTTAATAATGCTGAAATAGAAAGAACGATTAAAAGTGCTTATAGTTGGCAACCCTATATTCCGGCTAACCCATCTTCCAAAACAAACAGGGAACTCCCCTCGGAGGCTCCTCCGGTTATTCCTAAAGAAGTTTTTGAACAGTTACCAGTGATCTTGAAGAAAGGTTGTGAGGTCCTGGAGAGTGAGCGAGAACGGGATATTTTCTTAACAGGAGCATTAGGTATTGTAAGTGGCTTATTGCCGAATATAACTGGAGTTTACGATGGATCCGTTTACGCTCCAAATTTGTTTGTCTTTGTAATTGCTCCGGCGGCCAGTGGTAAAGGATCGTTAAAATTAGCAAAACAAATAGGATCGGCTTATCACAAAGAGTTACTGGAGAAAAGTAAAAAGGAGAAACAGGATTTCAAAAAGGCATTATCCAGTTACAAAAGCAGAAGTGCAAAATTTGAGAGAGGGAATCTGGAAGAGTTGCCGGAGGAACCTGAGGAGAAAAAAATTAAGGCACTATTTATTCCTGCCAATTCCAGTTCTGCCATGTTGATTAGTCATTTGGAAAATAATGAGAGTTCAGGGATTCTATTTGAATCAGAGGCCGATAGTTTGGGCAACGTTTTAAAACAGGATTGGGGAGGCTACTCGGATTTGTTACGGAAAGCTTTTCACCACGAATCCATTTCCTACAGTAGAAAATCCCAAAACGAATTTATAGAAATGGAAATGCCAAAGCTCTCGGTCGTCTTATCCGGAACCCCTGGTCAGATCAAGAAATTGATTCCATCGGCGGAAGATGGATTATTCTCCAGGTTTGTATTTTACGCTTTCCAGATGGAGGCAATTTGGCGAGATGTTTCACTAAAAGGGAGAACTAATAATTTCCATATTTTTTACGAAGACTTATCCAAAGAGATTTTGGAGATGGTTCATTTTTTAAAAGTACATCCCACGGAAGTTCATCTAAAAGAAGAACAATGGGAGACCCTGAATAAAACTTTTCAGAAAATGATGGAAGAAACAAACCAGGATTTTGGAATAGAAGCGGTCAGTATTGTGATGCGGATGGGATTGATCTGTTTTAGAATAGCCATGATCTTTTCAGCATTTCGGAAGTTTGAGGATGGTAGTAAGGAAGTCAAAGTAATTTGTCGAGATGAGGATTTTGCATCCGCTATCTTATTGGCAAAGACTTATTGGTACCATTCGGTTTTTGTTTACGAACGATTGCCTGCTTCCGGTAGAAATACTTTTAAGTTTTCAAATAAAAAAAAACAACTGTTCTATAATTCACTCCCGGATAAATTCCTGAGAAAGGAAGCCATGAGGATTTGTAAGGATTTTAATATCAGTGAACGAACCGCTGGTCGGTATCTAAGGGATTTAATAAAGAAGGAATTTTTGCAGCAGTCGGTAAAAGATGAATATGGCACCTATTCAAAAGTATAGTCCACCGTTTTAGCCATTTGAGGTACGATGGCAAGGTTGTCAAAGTTGTCAAAGTAGGTCGAACTTTGACAACTTTGCCAACTTTGACAACGTACTCCAAACTGAACTTATTTGAAAGATAATGGTGTTACCGGAGGAATAATAAAGGATCTCTAAAAACTGACTACTATGAAAACCAGGAGAAAACTAAATAAATATCTAAAGATTTTGAAAAAAGAAAAAGCGGATATCTGCTACGAAATGGGACTGGAATACAAAATCATTAAATTTAAGCTGATCCAGTCCTACGAGTGGGAAATGAGATTCGAGCAAGTAGTGAAAAAGGTAAAAGTTAAGAAACGGTTTAGGAAGGCGCTGGCTAAAAGGTTGGGCGTTGAATATTCCGAGATCAAGAATTTATTTCCTGCTAGTTTGAACTCTACTTCGATTGCTAATTATTTAAATCCACATCTTACTTTTTATACGCACGAGGAGATTAGGGATGTTTGTCAGGAGGTGAAATTGGAGTTTGATGATTTTCCGTGAAGTTAAGGCTGGTCACAAGAACTCGCTTTTAGGCTGGGCTGGGTTAAGCACTTGTTCCAGGTGATTGTGCAGCTGCTCTCCGCTTGTAGCCTTCAACTGAGCAGTAGCCCTCCCGGCTCATCTTAATAACCAGGACTCATTTTAATTAATCTTTTTGTGAAACGGAATACTAATAGAAAATCAATGTATTTTTGATGATTTAAATAATTATAATCATGCTCAAATATAACTACACTAGGCAGGAATTGTATGAAACTCTATGGAAGAAATCTGTGACCCAATTGGCAAGAGAATTAGATATTGAGGCAGCTCAAATTCGGAAAATATGTAAGCATTATAGTATTCCATTGCCAAAATCTGGATATTGGTCCAAACTACAATTTGGAAAAGAAATCAAAATTGAAAGCATGGAGTCTGTTAAAGAATATGATTCCATTGAAATAAATTTAAAGGAACCTATTCAGAATGACAAAGACCGTTATCTGACAAAGCTTTCTATAAAAACAAAAGAAATTAAAACGCAGTTTCCGAAAGAAAGTATATCTAGCAAAAAATTATCGAATGTTGATCCGTTGATCGTCTTGACAGGCAAATATTTGAACTCTTCGGAAGGACAAAGATATCTTCACAATGGTAAAGTGAGGTCAGAGGAAGGAATGATTTATATTGAAGTTTCAAAATCATTAATTGGCCGAGCCCTTAGATTTACTAATAGTTTTATTCGTCTATGCAAATTAAGAGGTCATGATGTAATTATAAAAGGGTGGGATACTATTTTGGTTGTTGAAAGAGAGGAATATAAAATCAAGGTTAGAGAAAAATGTACCAGAGTGATTACTAAAGTTCATCCCTATAAACAGACTGATCTAGTGCCAAACGGTAAGTTATCCTTAAAGATTGATTATTTTTATAGCTCTGAGGAGTGGTCCGATACTAAAACCAAAAGTTTAGAAAACCAATTACCCAAATTGGTTGCAGCATTTGAATTGAGAGCTCAAAAGGATATTGCAGATACGAAAGAACGGGAACTTATGTGGGCAGAAGAAGCTAGACTAAAGGCGATTGAAGAAAAGAAACAAGGCAAGCTTCGTTGGGAAAATAAGAAAATTGAAATTCTGCATGAACATTCAGTGAAATGGAATAAAGCACAAAATCTATTTAATTTCATTAAGGAAATAGAGAAACAAAAAAACCTGTCCAAGAAACAAGAGGATTGGATAAAATGGGCAAAAAAAGAAGCAGAGAGTTTAAATCCATTGTATGATGGTATTGATGAGTTAATTAATCTGTATGAGTATAATGATGATGTGGATAAAGAATCATGAGCTTTGTGAGGATTTTATGTTTTTGATGTGGCTTTAGAATGTCGGTCACAAGAGCTCGCTTTTATACTAGACTGGGCTGAGCACTTGTTTCTGATGATCGTGCAGCTGCTCTACGCGCTTGGCGTTTGGCTGAGCAGCAGCACTCTTACCTCCTGTTCTCATGTACGCCTGTTCTTATGGAAATTTTGTTTTAAATTCTTAATACCTTTATTGGTACTTATCTAAGAAACTTTACGGGATATAGAATATTGTTGGTTATCTTTTTCCTGGACAAAAATCAATCTTAGCTTGTAGTCAAAACAAGGAACTGGAGATGAGATTACCTCGGAGACAACAAAGTCAGTCATTATTAAAAAATTAAACCGATAAGTAAAATAAATAAAACATCCACTATTGACCATTAGAAACCAAGAAAATTTTTAATCAATACAACAGATAATGAAAATTATAGAAAACCTACGAATCAATTTAGATAAAATAAAATATCCAAACGAGATAAAGTCAATTGCATCTTTACATAAATATTCTGATGGAGAAGGCTTCTTTCCTGGATTCAGCGGAAAATTTGAGAAAGACAATAACAATGAAAATTATAAAATTCTGGTTTTAGGACAAGATTTAGATAAGGTAAATAATTTTGTAGAATCGTCAAAAACTGGACATGAAAAAGGAAACAGCACTTTTAATAATTTGAAAATTTTACTAGAATCCGCAAATATTGATTTAAGCAGTTGCTTTTTAAGCAATATTCTTATGGGTGTGCGAAATACTCCTAAAAATTCCGGTGAATCGCCAGGGCTTCAATCAATAGATTATATAAAATCCTGTCTAGATTATTTGGAATTTCAAATTGAAACACTCAAACCGAGAAGTATCATAACCTTAGGCAAGATTCCTTTTAAATTACTGACATTATATGACCATAAGTTACATCAGAAATTGAACCTAGCTGATAATTTGAAAACTATAGATAAATTTACAAACGGGATTATTCAAGATTTCAGATTTAAGAGAAATCCAGACCTTAAAATTAATCTTGTATTTTTAACACATCCTTCGCGCTATCATGCTAATATTCGACATAGAAATAACGATAAAATAAATGGAAAAGAACTTGAATTAAATAACCTAAAAAAATTAGCAAAGACTGAGAAGAGATGAGTACAGGATTACGCTCGCTTAGCTACCCACACTGACTATCGCAGGTATTTTTTTTTGATAGTACCTTAGATGCCTGTTCCCAAGAGTTTGAAAATAAACACTTGTCCACTGACGCTCGTACAGCTACTCTTCGCAAAAAGCTTTCAACTGAGTAGCAGTATTCTTGGCTCAAAAACCCAATTACTGATTTACCTTCTTCTTTTGATCGATATTTTTTGAAAAGCTAGAGTTGACTAACTGAACTAAACGACCACCTACTAAAAGTAGGTGGGTTTCTTTCACGCACGACTAGAAGTCGTGTTCTGTATTACTCAAGCAAAAAGTTGTCTTGAGATTTATCTGAAGGTTTCCTGTGGTGTTCAAGATA
>Ga0209187_1001163_pt1 | contig 33528 bp, 18 predicted proteins | sample BantaG_FD_187430 | JGI IMG/M metagenome (GOLD analysis project Ga0209187, IMG submission 187430) | Marine algal microbial communities from Bantry Bay, Ireland - BantryBay_4 metaG (SPAdes) (version 2) | ecosystem: Host-associated > Algae > Red algae > Unclassified | place: Bantry Bay, Ireland...
GATCGTAGAATGCTTTAGCATCTCCTGTACTTGTTACAGTGATCGTATACTCCAAACTAAACTCGTTTGGATTTCCTGTTGGTGTCGCACTGTTCGTTATTGCTTTTGATATTTCTACAGATGGCATCGGGATGGGTTCACATACGTCTGTTACCATCGTTGGCACACCACCACTCACTGCTGCACAGTTTAGTAAGCCAGTGCCGCTTTCACTTGTCTCTAAGGTACAGTCTCCACTCATCGCTGTTACCACCTCGGTATCTACTGTGAACACTACTGTTACCGTCCAAGATTCCGTAGCGCCAGTCTCGATCATCTCATTTGTACTCAAGTTATTATTAGCTATGCCATCGTAGCTTCCTGTATTATCTACTCCGCTATTGGTTTCTGTTCCGCCACCTTCATATAACGCTGTAGCACTTACTACTGAAGCGCCTTCTCCATACTTTAAGGTATCTGATAGATCGTAAAATGCTTTCGCATTTCCTGTACTTGTTACCGTGATCGTATACTCCAAACTAAATTCGTTTGGATTTCCTGTTGGTGTCGCACTGTTCGTTATTGCCTTTGATATTTCTACAGATGGCATTGGGATGGGTTCACATACGTCTGTTACCATCGTTGGCACACCACCACTCACTGCTGCACAGTTTAGTAAGCCAGTGCCGCTTTCACTTGTCTCTAAGGTACAGTCTCCACTCATCGCTGTTACCACTTCGGTATCTACTGTAAACACTACTGTTACAGTCCAAGATTCCGTAGCCCCTTCCTCGATCATCTCATTTGTACTCAAGTTATTGTTAGCTATGCCATCGTAGCTTCCTGTATTATCTACTCCGCTATTGGTTTCTGCTCCACCGCCTTCATATAACGCTGTTGCACTTACTACTGAAGCGCCTTCTCCATATTTTAAGGTATCTGATAGATCGTAGAATGCTTTGGCATCTCCTGTACTTGTTACCGTGATCGTATACTCCAAACTAAATTCGTTTGGATTTCCTATTGGTGTCGCACTGTTCGTTATTGCTTTTGATATTTCTACAGCTGGCATCGGGATGGGTTCACATGCGTCTACTACCATCGTTGGCACGCCACCACTCACTGCTGCACAGTTTAGTAAGCCAGTGCCGCTTTCACTTGTCTCTAAGGTACAGTCTCCACTCATCGCTGTTACCACCTCGGTATCTACTGTGAACACTACTGTTACAGTCCAAGATTCCGTAGCCCCTTCCTCGATCATCTCGCTTGTACTCAAGTTATTATTAGCTATGCCATCGTAGCTTCCTGTATTATCTACTCCGCTATTGGTTTCTGTTCCGCCGCCTACATATAACGCTGTTGCACTTACTACGTTCGCGCCTTCACCATACTTCAAGGTATCTGATAGATCGTACGTACCCACACCAGAACCACTGTTTGTAACAATAATTGAATATTCCAAACTAAATTCATTTGGATTACCTGTCGGAGTATTACTATTAGTTATTGTTTTTGCTATACCTACATCTGCAAAGGTTAGTAATAATTCACATGTAGTAGAACATCCATTTGCATCAATTACAGTAGCCGTGTACGTATCTGGCAATAAACCTGTTGATAACATTGTGCCTCCTGAGGTACTAATCGTACCACTCATTAAAGAGATGTTGCTACTGTTTACTATATCGTAAGTATACGGAGCTAAACCATCGTTTGCTGTAAGTAAAAGTTCGCCGTCTGCAAGTGTTTGAGAAGAAGCAGGCATTACTTCTGCCAATTCACAAATAGGTAACTCATTAACATTAACAGCAAAACAACATGATGATAAACACCCATCTGGCGAAGTTAAGGTAACGCAATAATCACCTCCATCCGCAAGTTCTGCCGACAGAATCGTGTAAACTGGAGTTACAGCAGTGCCCCCATTAGGATCTTCCCAACTATATGTAAAACCTGTCGATGTTTCTACTTCTAGCATTATCTCTTCTCCAACACAGACCTCATCAGTCCCTCTTATCATACAATCCTCTATCATTAAAGTTACCACTTGTTCCTCAGCCACAAAAGCAAACCACCAAGTATTTAACGTATTAAAATTCCCATATCCAGGAGCTGTTCCACCACCACAGGAAACAAAATTATCCCATGTCCTGCAACCCGCAGTTTGACATGAACAACCTCTAGTTCCATCTAAGGGCTGACCTGTACCTGAGGTAGTGCTAATATCTGTATCATCATAATAAAGCTGATTATCTGCATTGCAACCTATTGGTCGTACTGTTTCAACACAAAACCCTCCCGTCAAGTATTCAACATCGTAGGCTGCATAATGCTGTACTCCTTGTGTAAACTGAAAAATAGCTGAAACTGATTCTCCTGCCATAAACAGCGATCCATCTCCTTTTACTCCATCCCATAAAATACATTTTTCTCCACCAGAGTCGTACATTTCTATGAATAAGACATCCGCTGAACCATCATCATAGATTCCATTATTGTTAAAATCTAAAAAGGTTTCTACGTTCCCTTCTTGAGTAAGTGTAAAATTAATACAATAGCCACCTGGCTCACAAGTAAGTCCAATTAACAATATATCTCCACATTCCCCATCTGGAAAACAAATAGGATCTGGTGGACTCAAGAATATTTTGTGCTCCGCTGAATTTGCTGTTGCATTTGTATCCTCTATGGACTTTCTCCTATCCGCCAAACCTCCAACAGTTCCTGGCCCGTCTGAATCAAAAGCCACGTTGAAGGTGAGACCTCTTAACCCTGAATCTTGGAAATCAATTTTAGAAACAAACCCATCTGAGGTATAAGAGAAAAGTGTACCATTAAATGGTCTTTGGAAAAAATTACAAATTGTTCCAGCAGCCAATCCATCAGGAGGTGTTCTGAAAGACCAATTTTGAGAATATACTCTACCTGATTCAATTACACCTGTATTAGGATCACCAACAGTAAAGTCCCATAAGGGGATAGACTGGGTACCATCATCACTAAACTCTATCCAGTAATCACCAGCTGCAGCTGGACAAAACTTATATATTAACTCGCCTCCACTTAATGCGGTTACGGCATATCCACCAGCAACTCCCAACTCTGTAGGACCTGCTGCTTGATTCCAATTATTAACGTTCTGATTAGTATTGTCGACAGTAAAGGGTCCGTGAACTACATTGCCAGCAGAATTAACCAATCTAAAGTTATATGCATCACCAAAATTAGTCTCTACAGTAGAGGTAGAACCCGCTGATAAACCAAGATATATACACTCACCTGCCTTAACTGTTATAGCAAGTCCACTTGTTGTACTTGAGGAACCATAGGCTGCAAAGTTACCGAAGTTATTGTCGTCCACATTAAGCCAGACAACATCTGTACTAGAAGGTGCGGCTTGCTGAATACCTTCAGAATGAAGGAGGAATGGTAAAATTAATGAAAGAAATAGAACGAAATTACGATATATCAAACTTTTTGCTTGAAATCTAGTTTCAAAACGCATAGGTGTTGTATTTAAGGGTGTTAAATCTACAATGTTAAGCTAGGACCAAGTTTATCAACTTACTCCATACCTAATAAGACGCATCATACAGCGATAACCACTATATAATTTGTCTAATATTTTATATTTTATATTACTATATGTATATTGTAATATATATCAGCTAATTACGAATAAAAAAAGTTCCATAGAATTTATCACACACTGTGCTTATTATTTTGACCAACCATCATAATAAACACCTAAAACTTCTAGTTTTGAGGTATGATCTTTAAGAACATCTATCAATTTATTATAATTCTCTAGATTTTCAAAATCTAAATCTAAATAAAAGAAATACTGCTTAATCTCACCTGCAACTGGAAAGGACTGTAACTTACTTAAGTTAATATTATGATTATATACTACTTCAAGTACTCTTAGTAAGCTTCCCCGCTCATTATCAACTTGAATATAAATGGAAGATTTATTAAAATCTCCATCAGGAATAATGAGTCCAGCTCGTTGTAAAATAAAAAATCTTGTATAATTATTGGTACATGTTTCGATACAGTGATCAAGAATATCTAGCTTGTATAATTCGGAAGAAGATTTGCTCCCTATGCTTGCTACCCCAAGGATCTGGTCATCAAATATCATTTTGGCACTCAATGCGGTATCTTCCTTCTCAACTAATTTAATATGCTTATAGTTTTGTAAATACTTAAGACACTGATTCAATGCCATTGGATGAGAATGAACCTCAAAAATCTGTTCTATTGTTTGCCCTGGCAAACACATAATATTATGATGTATGGGTAGATAAATCTCTCCAATTATTCGAAAATTAAATTCACGAAGTATTCTATAATTTTGTAAAATACTACCTGCGATATTATTCTCTATAGCCATTATCCCATAATCGATCGTAGTGTCCTTTTGTAAAAACCACGCTAATTCATCAAAAGTTATGGCAGGAACAAAATCTATCTCAGCTCCTCTAAAATACAAATTTGCTGCTTCCTGATGAAAACATCCCGGATAGCCTTGCATAACTACTTTCATCTATTATTATTTTTACTTAAGTCTGAGGATTCTTTTATCACTGATAATTTCTTGAATGGTTCTATTCTGAATCTTGGATTCTAGCCAACTAATAATATCGAAATAGAAAAAGGCTCTCTGTTGATATTTATCTTTAGAAAGAAGAATAAGTTTATCTCTTAGATTGCTAAACTCCATTGACATATTAGTCGAACGCATCTGAGTTGTACGTTTTAGAAATTTCAATATTTCTATTTGCATCGCTTCATGTTCTTTTGTCTTAGACAGAAATCTTATGACCGACTTTACCTGATAATTTACATGTTCTTCATTACCTAAGTCAAAGTGCGCAACAAGATTTAGAATTCTCGCATAACACTGAATATCTACCCTCAGTTCAGCAAGGTAATTACTTGTAATTTTATTAAGGTAATCTATAGATTTCTCTAACTGACCATTACCGAAATAAACACAAGCAATCTTGTAATAGAAAACTAAATTTCTATTGCTATCCCAGTTAAATGTATTATTACTTAGAGCCTCTTCTAGATCAGAGATAGATTTCACACCTTCTTTATAATCCGCTGTTAGAAATATTCTATTTAGCAAATGGACATTAGTAAAAAGATACCATAATGATTTTTCGTTTCTAGTTACATTTGTTTTTTGCTCTATGTCAAAATCTTTAAGCTCTTCGTATGCCTTGAAAAATCTATCCTCGCGCTGGAGCATAAATAAAGCATTCAAAAGATTATGCAATCCTTTAAAATATTGTGGTGTTTCTTTAATTTCTGAACCTGGTGTTTCATGAAAAAGATCCAACCATTTCTGTGCATACTTATAATATAAGCTAAATTCATGTGTCATATTGTAAAACCAGACATAACTTTGGTAGAGATATAAGCTTTGATAAAAATTTAAATCTTTATTATCTCGCTCAGGAAGATTAGATCTAAAGAAGCTAGAAAGTTTATCATAATCATCTACATCTCTAACTAATCCATTTTTAAGATATCGACCATATAACAATAATGAAAGATTAGATAAATCATTTGTCAATTTTAGATCATCTATAAGGTCTGTACTTTCATTGCTAAGATCTAAAGCGCGATTAGCCATACTGCCCGTGATATGCTGAGACTCTATTCTTTTTTCAAAGTAAATAATACTTAGTATAAGTGTTTCAAAATTTATGTCTATGGCTAGTTTCTTTGCTTTTTCTAAAATCTCTAAGCAAGCACGATACATACCTTTATCATACAGTATCTTAGCAAAGTCAGTTAATTCTCTTGCTTTAATTTCATCTATCTTTTTCGTTTTTATCAACCTGAGACAGGTTAGTAATTGTTGGTATAGATTTGCTTTAAGATTAGATAATTGTACACGTTTAACCTTAGGTAATTTTATTAATATTTTATCGGCCTTGTACTCCTTATCCTTATCTAGAATATCGAAAAGCTGTAGAAATAAAATCTCACCCTTGGGCGAATTTCGTTTGACATACAACCTAAAACTTCTTTTTTCAGCACTGGTCATGCTCAAAATTAGCTGTAAGAGAAAATCTGTTTGTTGCTTAGGCATTGTAAATAAACGTATTCTATTTTACTGTAAATCAATTGTTTGCATCAAAATATTAGTTTTTAAAGAATGTAGATTGAAAAAATAAACATTCCATACATTACATTATCTACAATATATTTGAAAGGTTAATAATAAGATAAATCCTTAGTAAAATATGCCTACAGATAAAGTATATATTTTCGACACCACCCTCAGAGATGGAGAACAAGTACCAGGATGCAAGCTGAATAGACAACAAAAACTTCATGTTGCTTTAGCACTAGAAAAACTAGGAGTAGATGTACTAGAGGCTGGCTTTCCTATATCCAGCCCAGGTGATTTTGCTTCGGTACAGGACATTTCTAAAGCACTCAAAAAAACAGCTGTGTGCGCATTATCAAGGGCTGTTAAAAAAGATATAGAAGTAGCCGCGGAATCCATAAAGGATGCTGTATTACCGAGAATACATACGGGTATCGGAACTTCTGAAATGCATATAAAATATAAGTTTAAATCAACGCCAGAAAAAATTATCCAACGTGCCTCTGATGCTGTAAAATATGCGAAATCGTTTGTAGAAGATGTAGAATTCTATGCAGAAGATGCAGGTAGAACAGATAACGAGTATCTGGCTAAGGTTATACAAGCTGTTGTCAATGCTGGAGCCACCGTTCTTAACATACCTGATACTACAGGATATTGCTTACCTCTAGAATTTGGAGAAAAGATAAAGTTCCTGAAAGAAAATGTGACAGGAATAGATGACTGTATTATTTCTGCGCACTGTCATAACGATCTAGGTATGGCCACAGCTAACTCTATCGCTGCCGTAGAAAATGGAGCTCGACAAATAGAATGTACGATCAATGGAATAGGAGAACGTGCAGGGAATACTGCACTAGAAGAAGTCGTCATGATACTTAAGCATAGATTAGGAAATACTTTTTCAACTGGAATAGATAGCAGACAGCTTAACAAGCTAAGTAAACTCGTTGCAGAGAGCATGTGTATGCCCGTGCAAGCAAATAAGGCTATAGTGGGAGAAAATGCTTTTGCACATTCTTCTGGTATCCATCAAGATGGAGTTATAAAAAGAAGAGAAAATTATGAAATTATAAATCCTGCGGATGTAGGTGTAGATAAATCTTCTATCATCCTTACCGCAAGGTCCGGCAGGGCTGCCATAGCATACAAAGCAAAAGAAATAGGATTTGAACTAAGTAAAGATCAACTAGATATTGCTTATAAAGATTTCATTGCTATGGCCGACTTACAAAAAGAAGTAAGCCCAACAGAATTATATGGATTACTAAATACACAATTTTCAATTAGCGTATAAATGATTAAAACCTTATTTGACAAAATATGGGATAGCCATGTAGTAAAATCCATAACTGGAGGTAGATCTGTCATCTACATAGATAGACATTTCATACACGAGGTGACTAGTCCCCAGGCTTTCGCAGGATTAGATAAACGTAATATAAAAGTATTCCGAACTGATAAAACTATTGCAACAGCTGACCACAATGTTCCTACTATAAATCAGCATCTTGAAATAACTGAACCTTTGTCTAGGAAACAGGTAGACACACTTAGCTCCAATTGCGCATCTCACAATGTAGAACTGTATGGCCTAGGATCAGAACATCAAGGCATCGTGCATGTCATAGGCCCAGAATTAGGTATAACAAGACCTGGCATGACTATAGTTTGCGGAGACAGCCACACTTCTACGCATGGTGCTTTTGGTACTATTGCTTTCGGAATAGGCACTTCTCAGGTGGAGCAAGTTTTCGCCAGCCAAACGCTTATTCTCGATAGACCTAAAACTATGCGAATACAGGTAGATGGTGCAGTACAAACAGGTGTAGGTGCGAAAGATATTATACTCTATATCATATCAAAACTTGGCGTAGCTGGAGGGACAGGGCACTTTGTAGAATATGCTGGAAGTACGATACAATCGATGTCCATGGAGGCAAGAATGACTGTATGTAATATGTCAATAGAAATGGGAGCTAGAGGGGGTCTGATAGCGCCTGATAAAATAACAGAAGATTATATAAGAGGTAGAAAATTTGCACCTCAGGGTGATGATTTTGATAAAGCAGCTAAGTTCTGGAATTCACTAAAATCAGATCAAGGAGCAAAATTTGATAAAGAGTATTATTTTAATGCGGAAGATATAGGCCCTTATGTTACCTACGGTACTAATCCAGGTATGGGTATAAATATAGAGGATCATATTCCTGAAAATGAGCCTAATCAAAAAGCATTGGATTACATGGGATTCTCTTCTGGTGAACACTTGGTCGGCAAAAAAATACAACATGTATTCATAGGGTCATGTACAAATAGTAGAATAGAAGACCTTCGTGCTGTAGCGAATTATCTAAAAGATAAAAAGAAAGCTGACCACGTAAATGCTATGATCGTTCCGGGGTCGAAACTAGTAGAAAAGCAAGTTGTAGAAGAAGGACTAGATCATACGTTCAGAGCGGCTGGAATAGAGTTCAGACAACCGGGATGTTCTGCCTGTCTTGCTATGAATGAAGATAAGATTCCTTCTGGAGAATACTGTGTGTCTACTTCTAACAGAAATTTTGAAGGAAGGCAAGGACAGGGAGCAAGGACAATATTAGCTAGTCCACTTATGGCTGCTGCTGCTGCTGTAAATGGCAAAATTGTAGATGTACGTAAAGAATTAGTTCATGGATAAGTTTGTTGAAATAAAATCTTCGGCAGTTCCTCTACCTATAGAAGACATCGATACAGATCAGATAATTCCTGCTAGATTTCTTAAATCAATTTCTAAAGAAAATTTTGGAGAAAATCTATTTAAAGATTGGAGATATGATAGATCTAATCATAAAATTCCTGATTTCGTTTTGAATAATGACTTATATAAGGGATGTATCCTTGTGGCAGGGAAAAATTTTGGATGCGGTTCTAGCAGAGAACATGCCGCTTGGGCATTGGCAGATTATGGATTTAGAGTTGTAATATCTAGCTTTTTTGCGGATATTTTCAAAGGTAATGCCCTTAACAATGGTATTCTTCCTATCCAATTAGATGACAAGGAATTGAATACAATTTTCGAGACTATAGAAGCGGATATAAATACCATCTTCCGTATCAACCTAGAGGAACAAATTCTGTATATAGAAAACTCTGATATACAATATGCCTTTGACATAGATACATACAAAAAAGAATGCCTTCTTAATGGTTATGATGATATAGATTACTTACTTTCTATCAAAGAAGAAATTGAAGATTTTGAGCAAAAACAAATTATATTTTAGAAAAGTATGAAAAAGAATATAAGTGTATTAGCTGGTGATGGTATAGGTCCAGAGGTTGTACAAGAAGGCATAAAAGTCTTAGATACTATTGCACTGAAGTATGGTCATGAATTTATATTGACTCATGGTGATATAGGAGCTTGTTCTATAGAAAAAACAGGAACATCGCTGAGTGACGAGACGGTTTCTTTATGTAAGAAATCAGATGCTGTTATCCTAGGAGCTATTGGTGACCCTAAGTATGATAACAACCCAGCATCTACTGTAAGACCAGAACAAGGATTACTCAAACTCAGAAAGGAACTAGGATTATATGCAAACATCCGCCCATTAAAAATATATCCTAGCCTGAGTTATCTTTCTCCTATAAAACAAAAAAGACTGGAAGGTGTAGATCTTGTAATTTATCGTGAACTAACGGGAGGAATATATTTTGGAGAGAAAAAGAAAACTACAGATTTTTCGTCAGATCTATGTATCTACCATAGGTACGAAATAGAAAGAATAGCCAGACTAGCATTCCAAGAAGCAGGTAGAAGGAAAAATAAATTATGTTTAGTTGACAAAGCAAATGTTCTAGAGAGTTCAAGACTATGGAGATCAGTCGTCCAGGATATGGAAGCAGATTTCCCTATGATAGATGTAGAATATATGTTTATAGATAATGCTGCTATGCAGATGATTCTGAATCCATCAAGGTTTGACGTTATTGTAACATCTAATATGTTCGGTGATATCTTATCAGATGAAGCAAGTGTCCTTTGCGGATCTATAGGACTTCTCCCCTCTTCGTCTATAGGAACTCAATCTAAAATGTATGAGCCTGTCCATGGATCCTACCCCCAAGCAGCAAACAAAAACGTAGCTAATCCTATTGCGATGATTCTTTCTGTCGCTATGATGTTAGAAGATTTTAAGTTAGTGGACGAAGCACAAGAAGTACGCTCTGCTGTAGAACTCTGCATCCATAATGGAATACTTTCGGAAGAGCTTATAGAGGAAAAGTCATACTCCTGTTCTGATATTGGAGATATTATAAGCTACATAGTGGACGCAGGAGAAAGTGTGTTAGAAAGGTATGAGAATAAGCAAAGTTCGGTGATTTAAAAAAATGTAAAAATAATTGTGATCAAAAAAAGAAAAGCATATATTGCATGCAGAATGAAGAACTCAATACATATTATTATTTCTGTTGTCATTATTAGCATAGTAATTATTACCTAGCTAACAGGAGTATAGTATGTCTACATAAAATATAGAAAGCTATTCTCCATGAGAATAGCTTTTTTTTTTACATCAAAACGAAATATGCAATTAAATAAATATAGTAAACATGTAACTTCCGATCCAACACAACCAGCTGCTCAGGCAATGCTGCATGCCATAGGACTAAGCAGGGAAGATCTAAAAAAACCACAGATAGGTGTAGCCAGTACAGGGTGGGAAGGCAATCCATGTAACATGCATCTTAACGGACTGGCTATAGATATAAGAAGCGCAATAAACAAAGAAAACTTAATAGGATTAGTTTTTCATACGATAGGTGTCAGTGATGGTATTTCTATGGGGACGTCAGGTATGAGATATTCTCTTCCTTCAAGAGATATTATAGCAGATTCCATAGAAACTGTAACATCTGCCCAGTGGTACGATGGTCTTGTAACCGTAGTAGGTTGTGATAAAAATATGCCAGGAGCGATGATGGCCTTGGGTCGATTAAATAGGCCAAGTATCCTTGTATTTGGAGGTACAATAGCACCTGGTTGTCACAAGGAAAAAGACTTATCCATCATATCTACTTTCGAAGCATTAGGAGAAAATATTGCTGGAAACTTAGATAAAAAAGATCTTCAACAAATAATAGAAAAAGCTTGTCCTGGGCCTGGTGCATGTGGCGGAATGTTTACCGCTAACACGATGTCATCAGCAATAGAGGCGATGGGAATGGCACTGCCTTACAATGCATCTAATCCAGCAGCGAGTAAGGAAAAAAACGAAGAATATACGAAGGTAGCAAAGGCTATGAAAAACCTATTGCAGCTAGATCTTAAACCTAGAGATATCGTAACACGGAAATCTATAGATAATGCTTTAAGACTTATTACTGTTCTCGGCGGGTCTACTAACGCTGTCATACATATGATCGCTATCGCTAAGGCATTTGACATAAAACTAAATCTAAAAGATATCCAGGAAATAAGCACAACAACACCTTTTCTGGCTGATCTTAAACCTAGCGGAAAATACATGATGCAAGATTTACATAACGCTGGTGGAGTACCTGCAGTCATGAAGCTGATGTTGCAAGAAGGCTTGTTAGATGGAACTTGCAAGACAGTAACTGGAAAAACAATAGAGGAAAACTTACAAGAACTAGATGGCCTGAGGAAAGGACAGAAAGTAATATACCCCGTAACAAACCCTATCAAAAAAGAAGGTCATTTACAGATATTATATGGCAATCTAGCTAGTGAAGGATCTGTAGCAAAAATTACAGGAAAAGAAGGATTACTATTTAAAGGAACCGCAAAAGTTTTTGAATCAGAAGCAGATACTAACCTAGCGATACAAGAGCGTAAAATTCCCGAAGGATCCGTAATTGTGATTAGACATTCTGGACCAAAAGGAGCACCGGGTATGCCTGAAATGCTAAAGCCTACTGGCCTTATTATGGGCGCTGGACTGGGTGATAAAGTTGCCTTGATAACTGATGGAAGATTTTCTGGAGGAACGCATGGTTTTGTTGTAGGGCATATTACTCCTGAAGCTTATGAAGGCGGTCTTATAGGCTTACTAGAAGACGGAGATCTCATCACAATAGATGTAGAGAATAAATCTATCTCTGCTGATCTAGACGACGCAACGATAGCAAAGAGAAAACAGAACTGGGTGAAACCTAAAAACGAAGTTACTGGATTTTTAAAAAAATATAGGCATACTGTTTCTTCAGCGAGCGAAGGATGTGTTACAGATGAGTTTTAAAATTAATAAGGATTATGAGTACAGAAAAAACATTACTGAAAAAGAAACCTAACAACAAACAATTAGCAAAAAAGAAAACGATTGCGGGTTCTGAAGCTGTCCTAAAAGCGCTTATTAAAGAAGGTGTAGATCTTGTTTTTGGATATCCAGGTGGAGCTATTATGCCTATCTATGATAGTCTCTATTTCTATCAAAAAAAGATACAACATATTCTTACTAGACATGAACAAGGGGCTATACATGCTGCACAAGGATATGCCAGAGCGTCAAGAAAAACAGGGGTTGTTTTTGCAACTTCAGGCCCTGGAGCAACAAATCTATTTACTGGATTAGGAGATGCCCTTATGGACTCTACCCCACTTGTGTGTATTACGGGACAGGTATATAGTCACCTACTAGGTTCTGATGCTTTCCAAGAGGTGGATGTTATAGGCTGTAGTACCTCTATTACCAAGTGGAATTATCAAATAACAAAGGCTGAGGAGATACCTGAAATTCTAGCCAAGGCTTTCTATATCGCGAACTCAGGAAGACCTGGCCCCGTACTTATTGACATAACAAAGGATGCACAGTTTGCAGAAATTCCATTCCGATATAAAAAGCTAGATTATATAAGAAGTTATCACCCGAAGCCTAAACTAGATACCGTAGCATTAAAGGCTGCGGCAGGGCTTATAAATAAGGCTAAGAAACCGTTTATACTTGCAGGTCAGGGAATACAAATCGCTAAGGCTCATGATGAATTCAAATCATTTATAGAGAAGACAGGAATACCTGTCGGATGTACCATACATGGTCTATCTTCCATCAACAACAACCATCCTTTATTTGCAGGTATGCTAGGTATGCATGGAAACTATGGTCCTAATATAAAAACGAATGAATGCGACGTGCTCATTGCGATAGGTATGCGATTCGATGATAGAGTAACAGGAGATCTAAACAGGTATGCTAAACAAGCAAAGGTCATACATATAGAAATAGATCCATCAGAAATAAATAAGAATGTACAGGCTGATGTCGCGGTTCTTGCTGATGCCAAGGATGCCATTATTGCACTTAGTAAATTATGTAAAAAGAAAAGTTACCCTAAGTGGCTAAAGGAATTTGAAGCTTGTGAAAAGAAAGAAAATGCTAAAGTCATAAGAAGAGATCTCAAGAAAAATAAAACGGGTATATTAAAAATGGGTCGTGTTATAAGAGATATTTCTGATGCAACGAAGGGCGAAGCAATAGTAGTTACGGATGTAGGACAACACCAGATGCTAGCAGCTAGATATTATGAATATAAGGATAAGAACTTATGGATATCCAGCGGTGGTGCTGGGACAATGGGATTTGGTCTTCCTGCTGCTATCGGAGCAAAACTAGCCAGACCTGAGAAAGAGGTCATCGCTTTCATAGGAGATGGCGGTTTCCAGATGACGCTGCAGGAACTAGGTGTTTGTAGCCAATGGAATATAGCAACTAAGATTGTTATCTTAGACAACGAACATTTAGGTATGGTGAGACAATGGCAAGAATTATTTTTTGATCGACGCTATTCTTTTGTGGAATTACAGAATCCTGATTTTGTCAAAATTGCCGATGGCTTCGGAGTCCAAGGAAGAAAGATTGTGAAGGCTGAAAATCTAGAAGACGGTATAAAAGAAATGTTAGCTTATAATGGCCCTTATCTTTTACATGTTATGGTAGAAAAAGAAGAAAATGTATTTCCCATGATCTCTTCAGGAAAGGCTGTTCATGAAATCGTTTTAGAATAACCAAGAATCGAAAATTATGACTAAAGAATTTACTATAACTGTATACTCAGAAAATAAAACGGGGATACTTAGCAGGGTGATCGGCATCGTTACTAGAAGGCATATCAACATAGAAAGCCTTAGTGCATCTAAATCATCCATGGCAGGAATCCACAGGATAACTATTACTGTAATAGAAAGTAATGATAATGTCAGAAAGTTGGTAGCACAGATAGATAAACAGATAGATGTACTGAAGTCTTTTTATTACGAAAATACGGATCTAGTTTTTCAGGAGATAGCCTTGTATAAAATTCCTAGCGAAGGTTTTTTTAATGGAGAAGAATTAGAGCGAATGATCAGAAAACATAATGCTAGAATTCTCACTATAGAATCAGAATATATCGTAATAGAAAAAACAGGCCATAAGGAGGAAACAGAAGCTTTATTGACAGAACTTAAAAAAACAGGTATATACGAATTTGTCCGCTCAGGAAAGGTAGCTATCGTTAAACCTATGGAAAGACTAAATGCATACTTAAGAGAAATAGAAGAAAAAAATTGAATTAAAAAATAATAAAAAAAAAACATGGCAGTATTAAATTTTGGAGGATCAGATGAAAATGTAGTTACTCGTGATGAATTTCCCTTAGAAAAAGCAAGAGAAACGTTAAAGGACGAAACGATAGCCATCATAGGATATGGTGTCCAAGGACCAGGTCAAGCGCTCAATCTAAGAGATAATGGATTCAATGTTATTGTAGGACAGAGACAACCTTCTGCATCTTATGACAAAGCGGTAGCAGATGGATTTGTTCCTGGAGAAACCTTATTTTCCATAGAGGAGGCGGCAGAAAAAGGAACGATCATACAATACTTATTATCTGATGCTGCGCAGATTTCTGTATGGCCTACACTTAAGCCCTATCTGACTGCTGGGAAAGCACTCTATTTTTCTCACGGTTTTGGGATAACTTATAAAGAAAGAACGGGCATTATTCCACCTGCAGATGTGGATGTGATATTAGCAGCACCTAAGGGATCAGGTACGAGTCTCAGGAGATTATTTCTTGCAGGGAAAGGTCTCAACTCTAGCTATGCTATATTCCAGGATGCTACAGGTAAGGCGAAAGATAGAGTTGTAGCTCTAGGCATCGGAATCGGTTCTGGTTATCTATTCGAAACAACATTTAAGAAAGAGGTATATAGTGATCTTACAGGAGAACGAGGAAGTCTCATGGGCGCTATACAAGGATTGTTTGCTGCACAATATGACCTACTCAGAAGAAGAGGTCACTCCCCATCAGAAGCCTTCAATGAGACGGTAGAAGAAGCTACAGAATCATTATATCCTCTCGTAGCAGAAAACGGTATGGACTGGATGTACGCTAATTGTTCCACGACAGCGCAGAGAGGCGCACTGGACTGGTGGAAAAAATTTAGAGATGCCGTAGCACCAGTATTCGAGGAGTTATATGACAGTGTAGAAAGTGGAAATGAAGCTCAGTTATCTATAGATAGTAATAGTCAGTCTGACTATAGAGATAAATTAGATGCAGAACTTGCTGAGCTGAGAGAATCAGAAATGTGGAAAACAGGTAAAGTAGTAAGAAGTCTTAGACCTAAGAATTAGATGGAGGTTATAAAAGAAAAATCTAAACTAATTTCCATCGAGGCTATAAGACTAGCCCAAAAACGACTTAAAGATGTTGTCATAGAAACACCTTATATGGAGCACTATGGCCTCTCAGAAAAATACGACTGTCAGCTATTCCTTAAGAGAGAAGATATGCAGATTGTCAGGTCATTTAAAATAAGGGGAGCTTACAATAAAATAAAATCACTTCCTGCATCTAATCTTGTGAATGGCGTCGTTTGTGCTAGTGCGGGTAATCATGCACAAGGTGTGGCTTTAGCTTGCTCACTACTAGAAATCAAGGCGAATATATACATGCCTAATCCTACGCCTAAACAAAAAATTAAGAAGGTAAGGCAGTTTGGAAAATCGTGGGTTTCTATCATATTGCATGGTGACAATTTCGACGATGCATACGCCCGAGCCAAGGAAGATTCCATCACTAGATCTGCCGCATTTATCCATCCGTTCGACGATGATGAGGTAATCGCTGGCCAAGGAACAATTGCTGCTGAAATGCTAGATTGTAATTTACCACCATTAGATTATCTTTTTGTAGCCGTAGGTGGTGGTGGACTTATTTCTGGAGTAGGTTCCTATTTCAGACAACTCAGTCCTCATACTAAAATCATTGCAGTAGAAGCGGCAGGCGCCGCCGCATTAGGAAAATCACTAGAGTACAACCAGGTATATAAGCTCGAACAAATAGATACCTTCGCAGATGGCATTGCTGTAAAAGAAATAGGCAATAAAACTTTTTCTATTTGCAAAGAGATTATGGACGAATATATTGCTGTTCCTGAAGGAAAAATATGTACCTCTATATTAGATCTATATAACGATGAGGCTATAGTTGTAGAGCCTGCTGGTGCTGTATCAATTGCTGCACTAGATTTCTATAGGGAGAAGATAAAAAGTAAAAACGTAGGCATCATTATCTGCGGTGGGAACAATGATATAACTAGAACGCAAGAAATAAGAGAACGGTCTTTACTTTATGAAGGGAAGAAACATTATTTTATTATTCGCTTTCCACAAAGAGCTGGAGCGCTCAAAGAATTTTTAGATATTCTAGGGCCTAGTGATGACATAACTCATTTTGAGTATACAAAAAAACACAACAGAGAAAGTGGCCCTGCCATGGTTGGTATAGAGTTAAAAGACAAGGCTGATTATAATATTTTATTAAAGCGTCTAGAACAATCTGACTTCGAGTTTCAACATATAAATAATACGCCTTTACTATTTGACATGCTAGTTTAAAAGATGGATAATCAGATATAACACGATTCAATGAGGCGTCAATGATAATTAAACAGTTCTAGCAAAAATAGTTAGGTAATTATAATGGAATATTTCCATGCTTCTTATAGGGTAATTCGTCCACCTTATTTTCTAGAACGGCAAATGCTCTTATTAATTTTCGTCGTGTTTCTCTAGGGAAAATAACTTCGTCAATAAAACCTCTTTGCGCTGCGGAGTAAGGATTAGCAAAGAGGTCAGCATATTCTTTTTCTTTCTCCTCTAACTTAGCTTGAGGATCTACAGCTTTCTTTATTTCATTTCTAAAGATTATTTCACTTGCACCTTTCGCTCCCATAACAGCTATCTCTGCAGAAGGCCAAGCGTAGTTAAAATCTGCTCCGATATGTTTAGAATTCATCACATCGTAGGCGCCACCATATGCTTTTCTTGTTATAAGACTTATACGAGGAACAGTTGCCTCGCTAAGAGCATATAACAATTTTGCTCCATTTACAATGATACCATTCCATTCCTGATCTGTACCTGGTAAAAACCCAGGTACATCTACAAGTACCAACAACGGAATATTAAAGCAGTCGCAAAACCTAGTAAACCTAGCGGCTTTCTTAGAACTATTAACATCTAAGCAACCTGCAAGATGCATTGGTTGGTTAGCGACTATCCCTATACTTTTTCCTGCTAATCTTGCAAAACCGACAATTATATTCTCTGCAAAATCTTTATGGATCTCCATAAAAGAATCCTCGTCTGCAATCCCCTTGATAACATCATGCATATCATAGGGCTGGTTAGCACTTTCTGGAATTATAGTTTCTAACGCTTCTCTTATTTCTTCTTTTAGTTCGTATCTTTTTTCTGGAGTTTTTTCATGACAATTCTGAGGCATGTAACTCAATAATCTTTTTATATCTGCTATACATTCTAGGTCATTAGAACTCGTAAGATGCGTTACCCCCGACTTTGTAGAATGCGTGCTTGCTCCTCCTAGTTCTTCTGAACTTACTTCCTCATTAGTTACCGTTTTTACAACGTTAGGACCAGTCACAAACATGTAACTTGTGTCCTCTACCATCAGCGTGAAATCTGTGATCGCAGGCGAATACACTGCTCCCCCTGCACAAGGTCCCATGATAGCAGATATCTGAGGTATAACACCAGAGGATCGGACATTCCTATAAAATATATCTGCATAGCCTCCTAGTGAACGTACCCCTTCTTGGATACGTGCTCCTCCAGAGTCATTCAGCCCTATTAACGGCACACCTGTCTTCATTGCAAGGTCCATTATTTTACAAATTTTCTCTGCATGCGTTTCTGATAGAGAACCTCCAAAGACTGTAAAATCCTGTGCGAAAACATATACCAATCTACCATTCACTAAGCCATGCCCTGTTATCACTCCATCACCAAGAAAAATTTGCGATTCCATGCCGAAGTCCTTTGTCCGATGTGTTACCAACGCACCGATCTCCTCGAATGTTCCTTCGTCTATCAGAAAATGTATACGCTCCCTCGCTGTAAGTTTACCCTTAGCATGTTGTTTTTTTATACGCTCTTCACCTCCGCCTAATCTAGACTGCTCTAGCTTCTTATTCAGTATTTTATATGTCTCTTTCATAACTAATCGTTCATCAGAATTTCTAATATTTCTATAGCCGCTTTAGATATAATGGTACCTGGACCAAATACACCTGCGACTCCTGTTTCAAATAAAAAATCATAATCCTTAGGTGGAATCACGCCTCCACATATTAATAATATATCACCTCGTCCTATTTTTTCGAGTGCCTTTATTGTTTCTGGAACTAAGGTCTTGTGACCAGCAGCTAAGGAAGATATACCTAGTATATGTACATCATTTTCTGCTGCCTGCCTTGCTGCTTCCGCTGGTGTCTGAAACAAGGGTCCTATATCTACATCAAATCCTATATCAGCAAAACTTGTAGCTATAATTTTAGCCCCTCTATCATGTCCGTCTTGCCCTAACTTAGCTACCATAATTCTAGGACGCCTACCAAATTTTTCGGCAAATCTATCTGCAACTGATCTAGCTTCCAAAAAAGAACTGTCTTGCTTTATCTCATTAGAATACACCCCACTTACGGATTGTGTCACTGCTTTATATCTTCCAAATTCTGATTCCATTGCACTAGATATTTCTCCAAGGGTCGCTCGATGTCTTGCGGCAACTACGGCTTGGGTTAACAAATTTCCTTCTCCAGATGAGGCTATTTCTGTAAGCTTACTCAGGGCCTGCTTAACGGCATTGTTATCTCTTGTATTCTTGATCTGTATTATCTTATCTATTTGTTCTTTTCTTACTTTGGAGTTATTAACTTCTAGGACATCTATATCCTCATCTATTTCCTTGGGAAAAACATTTACCCCTACTATCTTGTCTAATCCGCTATCTATCCTTGCCTGCTTTCTTGCCGCTGCGTCTTCTATCTTCATCTTTGGCACGCCCTTACTTATTGCCGCTGCCATACCACCTAATTCTTCTATTTCTTCTATCAGCTCCCAGGATTTCTCTATAATTTGGTCAGTTAGGTATTCTACATAATATGACCCTCCCCATGGATCTACAACTTTAGTGACATCTGTACTAGATTGTATATACTTCTGTGTATCTCTAGCTATTTTAGCAGAGTAATCTGTAGGTAAAGCCAGTGCCTCATCTAGCGAATTAGTATGTAACGACTGTGTTCCTCCTAGTACTGCAGCCATAGCTTCCACCGATGTTCTAGCTATATTGTTATAAGGATCCTGAGCTGTCAGACTCCAACCAGAGGTCTGGCAATGCGTCCTTAGCATCGATGACTTAGGATTAGATGGGTGAAACTGACTCACTATTTTTGACCACAAAACTCTGGCCGCTCTCATCTTAGCGATCTCTATAAAATGATTCATACCTATACCCCAGAAAAAAGAAATCCTAGGAGCAAAATCATCTATAGCAAGACCTGCATCGATTCCCGTTCTTATATATTCTAGTCCATCTGCAAGCGTGTAGGCAAGCTCAAGCGCTGCTGGAGCACCGGCTTCGTGCATGTGATAACCGCTTACACTTATGGAATTAAACTTAGGCATATGTGCTGCTGTATATTTGAATATATCAGCGATGATTTTCATAGAAGATGATGGAGGATAGATATAGGTATTCCTAACCATAAATTCTTTGAGTATATCATTCTGGATGGTACCACTTAGCAAATCAGTTGTCACACCTTGTTCTTCTGCTGCAACAATAAAAAATGCCATAATAGGAATCACCGCTCCGTTCATCGTCATGGATACACTCATCTTATCAAGAGGAATCTGATCAAACAGTATTTTCATGTCCTCTACAGAATCTATAGCAACTCCCGCCATCCCTACATCTCCCACGACACGCTCATGATCTGAATCATATCCTCTATGCGTTGCAAGGTCAAAAGCTACGGACAAACCTTTCTGCCCTGCCGCTAGATTCCTTCTGTAGAAAGCATTACTTGCTTCTGCTGTAGAAAATCCTGCGTACTGTCTTATTGTCCACGGTCTTACTGTATACATAGAACTGTAAGGTCCTCTGAGATACGGTGCAATCCCTGATACAAAACCTAGATGTTCTGCATCCGCAAGATCGGTATCGTCATAAGAAGTTTTGATATTTATCCCCTCTGGTGTAGACCAACTTTCTTGTTCCGAGGTGTCCACCTTATCTTTTATCCGCTTATATGGTATATTAGAAAAATCCATTCTTTTACAATCTAGTGATGAGGAATGATAAGTGTCTTTTTCTTTTCTAAGAATATATTCAAAGCTACTTGCGCAGCAATCTCAGCTAGTTCGTCATCTGCTGCTTGTATGCGTTCCGGTGTAAAATAATTCTTGACAAAATGAGTATCAAAATTCCCTGACAAGAAAGCCTCATGCTTACAGACAAAAGTGCCAAATTCAAGCGTCGTTTCTACACCCTTTATAGTAAAATCTGCAATAGCTTCTACCATTTTCCTTATAGCCTCCGCTCTAGTAGAACCATGTGTTACCAACTTAGCAATCATAGGATCATAATAGATCGGGATATCCATTCCTTCTCGGTATCCATCATCTAATCTCACCCCCTCACCCGTTGGTTTTTTATAAACCTCCAATGTACCTATAGAAGGTAAGAAATTATTTCTAGGATCTTCAGCATAAACTCTGAGTTCTAGTGCATGACCATTAATTTTCAGATCCTCTTGCTGTATAGATAGATGTTCCCCTCTTGCAACTTTTATCTGTTCTTCCACAAGATCTACACCTGATATCAATTCCGTAACGGGATGCTCCACCTGTAGCCTAGTGTTCATCTCTAGAAAATAAAAATCCTTATGCTCATCTAACAAAAACTCTACTGTTCCAGCGCCTTCGTAATTACAAGACTCCGCAACTTTTACTGCAGCCTCCCCCATACGTTTTCTAAGATCTTCATCTACAACCACGGAAGGCGCTTCTTCCACAACCTTCTGATGTCTTCTCTGTATGCTGCACTCTCGCTCAAAAAGATATAAGGTTTTGCCATGCTGATCTGCAAGTATCTGAATTTCTATATGTCGAGGACTGCTTATATACTTTTCTATAAATACAGAACCATCTCCAAAGGCTGACTCCGCCTCACTGATCGCGCGCTTCATTTGTTCTGCTAATTCTGAAGATTTTTCTACAACTCTCATTCCCTTGCCTCCCCCACCAGCAGATGCTTTTATCAAAATCGGGAAACCTATTTCTTTAGCAATTTCTATCGCTTTCTCTGGATCTTCTACCGCTTCATCTATTCCGGGCACCATGGGGATATCGTAAGCTTTTACTGTTTCTTTAGCCGCTAACTTACTTCCCATTACTCTTATGGAATGAGGAGAAGGACCAATAAACTTAATACCCGCATCTGTTACGTTCTTAGCGAACTGCGCATTTTCACTTAAGAAACCATAACCTGGATGTATACCATCTACACCTAACCTAAGGGATTCTTTTATAATCTTATCTCCTAATAAATAAGATTCGCTAGAGGGAGCTGGTCCTAGACAAATAGACTCATCAGCAAATAAAACATGTGGCGCATTCCTATCGATTTCCGAATATACTGCGACTGTTGTAATGCCCATCTTCTTCGCTGACCGCATCACTCTTAGGGCGATCTCTCCTCTGTTAGCTATTAGTATTTTCTTCACTTTATGCTTTTACTTTTTTCTTAAAAAGATTCCATGCTGATGCCGCTATCTTATCTGTCAATTGTTCTATGTAATAACTTCCGGCTGCAGGATCTACTACTCTATCTAGGTAGCTTTCCATTTGTAAAATATGCTGTATGTTATTGTAAATTCTTCTGTCCTCTAATAATTTTTCCGCATCATCTGCAAAATTTATTCCCGAGACATAAATATCATTTGCTCCACCTATTATTGCAGCCATCGTCTGGGTTGTAACTTGTATCTTATTATAATCGGGATGATCATGCGCAGCATAGTTAGCTGATCTGTATTCTAAATAGGTAGATGTCAAAACTTCTTGTGAATAAGCACTGAAAAGTAAATCCACCAAAATCCTAAGGGCTCTAATCTTAGCTATTTCTGTAAAATAAGATAGACCACCTTCTATACAAAAAATAAACTGATTAGTTATCTCCTTTACAATAAGCCCCTTCTGTAGCAGAACGTCTAACTGATTATAGCAGGTGTGTAAAACATCAGCTAGTGATTCATCTGGTTTAAGCGCTCCGTCATTTACCTCCTTAATGTAGAGACTTCGATTCTTAGGTAGTCTAGCGCTTAATAGCTGGATAGACTTATAAGATTTTTCTTTATGAAACTGAGTTGATCTAACTGAGCCTTGTAAAGTTGTCAAATCATACTGGCTACTTTCTAGAAAGGAAATATAATTATTTACAAAAGATAATTGGTCTATATCATGTAAAATAAAATGTACCGTTATGAAGTCTAGCCGAATATCCTTAAGGAGCTTTTCTATATCTTCTAGAGAGGTTTCTGCTTTTAAACTGAATACTAAAGCATTTACCCCAAGGCTTAAAAATTTTAAGGCTTGCTTGTTAGATAACTCACAATTACTAACTGACAATAATTCTGTGATATTCCAGCTATTGTTATTCTTCTTTCTGTAGGACACTAAAGTATTATCTACATCTTCCCTATGAAGAAATGGACTTATTTTGATATACTCAGATATTTCTAACTCTAGGTCCTCAATAGCTTTCCCTTTAAGATCTTTTTGGATCTTAGTTAGCCATTCCAATTTAGATACATCTTTAAATAAACTTAAAATCTGAGGCTCCATATTATTCAAATTCTATCAAGATCTGTGACTTCTCTATGGCCTCTTTCTGTTTTACAAGAACGGCCTTTATTATCCCATCTGCTGGAGACTTAATAACATTTTCCATTTTCATTGCCTCCAGAATAAGTAATGGATCACCTTCTTGTACAGTATCTCCAGGATTAGCCATGACCTCTAGAACAAGACCAGGCATAGGAGATTTGAGCTCCTGTATCTTTTTGTTCACTACCGCACTTAAACCTAGATCTTTTGCTAGTATGTCAAAAGAATCTTCTATAATTATGTCAAATACTTTACCTTCTAGCTTAACATGAATATGCTTATTGTTTATGTCAAAACCTAGCAACTGAATCTTGTAAGAATTATTTTTGTCAATAAGATGATAAGAAGATCCATCCTCTGTTAAAAGATCTAAGTCTTGAGCTTGCTTTTCCTCTATCATTGATGAATAAGATTCATTTACGGTCAATCTATACGTCGCCATACTCGATGTGTTTTGCTTAGAGACTAAAGATACTATATTTCTCTAATTGACTAGAAAAGCTCTACTAGTAAAACTCCTTTTCATCTACAATCTATACTTTCTATAGCGTACATATTAATTTCCATAAGTGACAATATTTAACTACTTTTGAGACTATTCCCCCTTATTTGAGATAAACTATACAAACTATGATAAGAATCACCGCAATAGTGCTACTAGGCGTATTCAGCAATATAGCTATAGGGCAGAATTGGAATCAGCTTAGAGAAGAGGATACTACTTTCAAGGGAATAAGAGATATTTTGCCTAACAAATATGTTATTGCTGACCTAGATAACAGTAGCATGAAAGAGATTTTATGGTCCGCAGGATTAGAAGGGGAAGCCCAGAAAAATGGAAAAAACGCCATTGTAGACATCATGTTATCAGATGCTATTGTAGATAAATTTGAAGTTGTAGAATTCAGTATGATGGAGCCTGCTCTAGCTGAAAAATATGAACAGTTCAAAACATTCTACGGAAGATCTCTTTCTAACCCATTAAGAAAAATCAGAATAGATTATACACAAAAAGGATTCCGAGCGGTCATTTCTGAATTGGGCGAACAGACATTCATAGATCACTATCAACGAAATGATAAGAATACTAGAATAATATACAAAAAAGCGGATTATACTAAAACACATGCTTGGAGTTGTGAATTACAAAAGGTAAAAAAGGAAGTAAAAGAAAAGAGCACGGATACTGATCAGTGGAGACAGGGTGATTGTGAGCTAAGGACCTATAGATTAGCAGTTGCGACAACTGCAGAATATTCTATTTACCATGGAGCTATGTCTATTGCCGATGAAGCCATAGTTATGAGTGAGGTAATCACCGTGATGAATAGAGTCAATGGAGTATACGAGAAAGAGCTTACAGTAAGATTACTCTTAGTAGCAAATACGGACATTATTTTCTATTACGACCCGGATTCAGATCCTTATACTAATGGTAGTGGTGGAGATATGTTAATAGAAAACCAAATTACTGTAGACAATGAAATAGGAAATAACAACTATGACATAGGACATGTATTCAGTACAGGCGGAGGTGGTGTTGCCTATTTAGGTTCTGTCTGTTCCAATAATATAAAAGCGGGTGGTGTTACAGGGCAAGCTATCCCTGTCGGTGACCCCTTTTCTATAGATTATGTATCTCATGAAATGGGACATCAGTTCGGTGGTAATCATACACAAAATAATAGCTGTAACCGTAACGGCTCTTCAGCTATGGAGCCTGGCTCGGCGAGCACGATAATGGGCTATGCAGGCATATGTAATCCTAATATCCAAAATAATAGTGATGCATATTTTCATGCTATCAACTTGCAAGAAATTGCAACTGAGATTGCCTCCACTAACTGTTTTAATACGATACCCTTCGGTAATAATGCGCCTACGGTGGATCCAGTAAGTAACTATGTTATCCCTGTTTCTACTCCTTTTGTGTTAGAAGCGGTTGCTAATGATGCTGATGGTGGGGATACCCTAAGCTACAATTGGGAACAAATGGATAATGCTGTTGCTGATATGCCTCCACTCTCAACTAACGGAGGGGGACCAACTTTTCGTTCAAAATTTGCAACCTTAGAACCTACTAGATATTTTCCTGCTCTTGCGACAACGATAAACAATGCATCAGATATATGGGAAGTCCTTCCATCTGTAACAAGAGAAATGAAATTCAGGGTAACCGTAAGAGATATTCATTACATAGGAGATATGAATTCTGCGGGATGTACTACGGAAACCGACATGATAGTCGATACGGATGATTCTGCAGGACCTTTTCTTGTCAATACAAATAATAGTGCCTCTACATGGACCGAAACGGAGACAGTCACTATACTATGGGATGTTGCTAATACAGACCAGGGACCAGTGAATTGTGCGAATGTAGATATTCTCCTCTCTTATGATGGTGGATTCACTTATAGCGTAACACTAGCCAGCAGTGTACCGAATGACGGATCTCAAGATATTATTGTTCCTATAGGTATCACGACAACAGCAAGATATATGATCAAGTGTAGCGATAATATATTCTTTGACATAAACAATGCAGATATAGAAATTCTCGAGGGTGCCCCTGGATTCAATATAACCACAGATCCATCTTCGGGAATTGTCTGTGAATCAAGTACTCAAGTTTTTGACATAAATACAAGCAGTATACTAGGATTTTCCGATCCAGTAGACCTATCCATATTTAACCTACCTGCAGGAGCCACCGCTAGTTTTTCAGTAAACCCAGTTGTTCCAGGAAATAATTCTAGCGTGACAATATCCGGCCTAGATGGAAGTGCAGGAAACTACATGCTTACTACTAGAGGTGTATCAGGTGCTATAACGAAGGATGCTGCTTATGATCTAACTGTTGTAACTCCCGTATCTGAGCCAACCCTCAATACTCCTGCAAATGGTACAACAGGAATATCATTAGACGCTATGCTCAACTGGATAGCAGATACTAATGCAGAGAGTTATGATTATGAATTGAGCACTCTGCCCTTCGGAGCTAATGTAATATTAGCTGGAAATACAAACACGACTTCTGTAAGTCTCGATGGTTTAGTAGAAGCTTCTTCCATTTATTACTGGAGCGTCTCAGCTATCAATTCCTGTGGTGAATCTGTATGGTCTGATGAATGGGAATTTGAGACAGCAGTATGTTTTGAATACTTAAGCAGTGATCTACCTGTGAGTATAAGCTCTAGTGGAACACCGACTGTATTTTCTTCCTTAACAATAATCGACAAAGGAGAAATAGTAGACTTAAATGTGATCAACCTACAAGGTACACATACTTACATAAGTGATCTTGTTTTTACACTGTCAGATCCTGAGAATAATTCAGTAACCTTTTGGAATAGACCTTGTAACAACCTAAACAATTTTGATATAAATCTAGATGATGAAGCAACAGATAGCAACTGGCCTTGTCCTCCTACCGATGGAGGCACTTATATTCCTGACAATCCATTAAACAGTATTGATAACAGTCAGATGCGAGGTAACTGGACTTTGCAAGTAGATGATGTGTTCAATCAAGATGGTGGAAGTTTGGCCAGCTGGGGAATAGAAGTGTGCTTAGATAACTACTGTGATATTACGGTATCTAACACCTTATCAGAAGATTATGGCAGTCTTATAGCTGCTATAGATTGTGCTGTCGATGGGGATACTATATTCCTGACTGACGTTATCGCTAACCAGGTTATAGATGACCTAGCAGAATCTATAACTATAGATAAGAGTATTACCATACTTGCTGATACCGATGACAATATTAAAGTTACTTGCAGCTCTTCCTTACCTACTTTCAATATTGCAGCAGGAAAAACTGTGGCACTAATAGGTTTCGGGATTACTACAACTGGTGCTACTAATGCTACTATTATAAATGAAGGAAACTTATTACTTCGAGACATGATTATCTCCAATAATACAGGAAGTAATCAGCTTGTCAATTTAGCTGGAGGAGATGTTACGATAGAGGGTAACTGCGATATAGACTAAGAATGCTTTTTATGCGAAATATCTTTCAGACTGTAATAAATAGGCTTATTTTCAATAAATAACCCAATTTTTTATTGGTAAAGCCAATTAGTATTGTATTTTTTTTGTAACTTATCAAGTAGAATATAGCGATAGTCTACATGACTAATATATCGTAGGATCTCCACAGCTAAACAAATGTCCGTTACAACACAATTAAGTTCATATTCTGAACTGTTTTGAAAATGATAATAAATAAGTTCGTCTTTTATATTACAAAGATGAATACTATATATATCTTTGATACACAGTCCTTTGTTAATAAATAGGCCTAACTCTATTAGATCCCACGAATATTAAATTTAGAAAGCATTACGAATATTCATTCTGTAATACTTTCGTGATAATCTGAAACAGAATTCAGACCTATTAAACGAACCCATTAATGCAATAGCTAAAAAAAATTAAAAAAATTAATTATGAAGAAAAGACCCATACTATTTTTAATCCTTCTTGTGAACAGTTTTTTCCTTGTGGGAGAAACCACCCCTGAAGTAGAAAATGCTACTTCTGTTATATTATGTAGCGACGCTAGTACAGTATTGCATTTTGATTTTGATGCTTGTTTAGCTCTATCTGCAGGTTCTAATATAAATTATTCAGAATTTACGGCTACGTCTCCTGATGAGTCGGAGTGTACAGATTTCAGTGTACAAGGAGGGAATCTATACAGACAAAATCCAGAAAACAATGGTCATTCATGTACTCCAGGTTTTAATGGCAATGCTATGTGTGTAAGTTCACTAGCAGATTGTGAATTTGCTGCAGACAATGACAAAGCTATAAGATTTGACATTGTCGTTACACCAGGAGCAGATGGAATAGGTTCTCTAAGTGGAATCAGTTTTTACGAAAAAGCACCGCTTACCTATGAGTGGATAAATGGTGATTCAGGACCTAACAACTTTCCTGAAGCTTATGGTATCAGAGTGACAGCAAATGGAGTTGAAGTATACTTAGAAACAGATATTCCTACTGGAAATGAATGGAGTCTACAAGAATTTGATTTTTCAGATTTTTCAGAATTCAGTGTTATGGTTGAAACAGTATTTAGTTTTGAATTACTAGGATATTGTACACAGGTAGGAGGCCCACTCGTTAGAGCTTGGGATATAGATGAATTATCTATACTTTCTTGCTGTGCAGCCCCTTGCGAAGTAGAAGGTGGAACACTTGCTGGCGGACCATTTGAATTCTGTGCTGGAGACGGCGAAGCGGATAATATTCCTGCTGACGCAATAACACTGACCGGAAATTCAGGACCCAACTCACAATGGGTTGTGACAGATGACCAAGGTAACATACTGGGATTACCACCAACTTTTGATGCAGTAGACTTTGATGGTGCTGGTGTAGGTAACTGTCTTGTATGGCATCTATCATTTGAGGACGATCTTACTGGAGCAGCGATGGGTTTGAATGCTAACGATCTAGGAGGCTGTTTCTCCCTTTCTAATCCGATAACAGTAACTAGAAACCAACCAGAAGGTGGAACCTTAGAAGGTGGACCTTTTACTTTCTGTGCTGGTGACGGAGTAGCAGATAATATTCCTGCTGATGCGATAACATTGACAGGAAACTCAGGTGCTAACTCACAATGGGTAGTGACCGATGACCAAGGAAATATATTAGGATTGCCGCCAACTTTTGATGCGGTAGACTTCGATGGTGCTGGTGTAGGTAACTGTCTAGTATGGCATCTAAGTTTTGATGGTGACCTTACAGGCGCTGCGATGGGTATGAATGCTAACGATCTAGGAGGCTGTTTCTCCCTTTCTAATCCAATAACAGTTACTAGAAACCAACCAGAAGGTGGAACCTTAGAAGGTGGACCTTTTACTTTCTGTGCTGGTGACGGAGTAGCAGATAATATTCCTGCTGATGCGATAACATTGACAGGAAACTCAGGTGCTAACTCACAATGGGTAGTGACCGATGACCAAGGAAATATATTAGGATTGCCACCAACTTTTGATGTCGTAGATTTCGATGGTGCTGGTGTAGGTAACTGTCTAGTATGGCATCTAAGTTTTGATGGTGACCTTACTGGTGCTGCGATGGGTATGAATGCCAACGATCTAGGAGGCTGTTTCTCCCTTTCTAATCCGATAACAGTTACTAGAAACCAACCAGAAGGTGGAACCTTAGAAGGTGGACCTTTTACTTTCTGTGCTGGTGACGGAGTAGCAGATAATATTCCTGCTGATGCGATAACATTGACAGGAAACTCAGGAGCTAACTCGCAATGGGTAGTGACCGATGACCAAGGAAATATATTAGGATTGCCACCAACTTTCGATGTCGTAGATTTCGATGGTGCTGGTGTAGGTAACTGTTTAGTATGGCACTTAAGTTTTGATGGTGACCTAACTGGTGCTGAGATGGGTATGAACGCGAATGACCTAGGAGGATGTTTCTCCCTTTCCAATCCGATAACAGTTACTAGAAACCAACCAGAAGGTGGTATGTTAGAAGGTGGACCTTTCGCTTTCTGTGCTGGTGACGGTGAGGCAGATAATATTCCTGCTGACGCGATAACATTGACAGGAAACTCTGGAGCTAATTCACAATGGGTAGTGACGGATGATCAAGGAAATATACTAGGATTACCTCCGACTTTCGATGTTGTAGATTTTGATGGAGCTGGCGGAGGAGCCTGTCTAGTATGGCACCTAAGTTTCGACGGTGATATAGTAGGCGCTGAGATGGGTATGAATGCTAATGACTTACAAGGTTGTTTCTCTCTTTCTAATCCGATTACAGTTGTAAGAGATACAATAGGAGGAGCATGTGATGCAGATTGCAATGTAGAAGGAGGAACTATTACTGGTGGACCATTTGAATTCTGTGCTGGTGATGGCGAAGCGGATAATATTCCTGCTGACGCAATAACACTGACAGGAGAAATGGGTATGAATTCACAATGGGTTGTTACCGATGAACAAGGGAATATATTAGGTTTACCACCGACTTTCGATGTCGTAGATTTCGATGGTGCTGGTGCAGGTAATTGTTTAGTATGGCATCTAAGTTTTGATGGTGACCTTACAGGTGCTGAGATGGGCATGAATGCTAATGATATAGGAGGATGTTTTGACTTATCTAACTCTATCTCTGTTATCAGGAACCAACCAGAAGGCGGCACTCTAGAAGGTGGACCATTTGCTTTTTGCGCTGGTGACGGGGAGGTAGATAATATTCCTGCTGACGCGATAACATTGACAGGAAACTCTGGAGCTAACTCTCAATGGGTAGTTACGGATGATCAAGGAAATATACTAGGATTACCGCCGACTTTCGATGTTGTAGATTTTGATGGAGCTGGCGGAGGAGCCTGTCTAGTATGGCACCTAAGTTTCGACGGTGATATAGTAGGCGCTGAGATGGGTATGAATGCTAATGACTTACAAGGTTGTTTCTCTCTTTCTAATCCGATTACAGTTGTAAGAGATACAATAGGAGGAGCATGTGATGCAGATTGCAATGTAGAAGGAGGAACTATTACTGGTGGACCATTTGAATTCTGTGCTGGTGATGGCGAAGCGGATAATATTCCGGCTGACGCGATAACATTGACAGGAGAAATGGGTATGAATTCACAATGGGTTGTTACCGATGAACAAGGAAATATATTAGGTTTACCACCGACTTTCGATGTCGTAGATTTCGATGTTGCTGGTGCAGGTAATTGTTTAGTATGGCATCTAAGTTTTGATGGTGACCTTACGGGTGCTGAGATGGGCATGAATGCTAATGATATAGGAGGATGTTTTGACTTATCTAACTCTATCTCTGTTATCAGGAACCAACCAGAAGGCGGCACTCTAGAAGGTGGACCATTTGAATTCTGTGCTGGTGATGGTGAAGCGGATAATATTCCAGCAGACGGAATTACATTGACAGGAAACTTTGGAGCTAACTCTCAGTGGGTAGTGACGGATGATCAAGGAATGATTCTGGGACTACCTGGCAATTTTGCTGATGTAGACTTTGATGACGCAGGCGTAGGGACTTGTCTTGTATGGCACTTAAGTTTTGATGGTGATCTTACGGGTGCTGAGATGGGCATGAATGCCAATGATATAGAGGGATGTTTTTCTCTATCTAATCCTATCACTGTTGTAAGAGATGAGACAGGAGCAGTATGTGAGGAGAACTGTACCGCTGAAGGTGGAACATTAGAAGGAGGTCCTTTTGAATTCTGCGCAGGAGATATGATGGCAGATAATATACCTGTTGATGCTATAACATTGACAGGAAACTCAGGTACTAATTCACAATGGGTTGTAACGGATGAACAAGGCATGATACTCGGATTACCAGGGAACTTCTCGGATGTAGATTTTAACATAGCGGGAGCTGGAACTTGCTTAGTATGGCACTTAAGTTTTGAAGACGGCTTGACTGGTGCGGAGATGGGAATGAATGCTGATGACCTAGAAGGCTGTTTTGACTTATCAAATCCAATCTCTGTTGTAAGAACTACACCAATAGGAGGAGCATTATCAACTGCAGCAGGAGAAACTGAAATTACAATATGTGCTGGTGATGGAACGTCCGATGCATTTGACATTATACTTAATGGTAATACTGGAGCCAACTCAGTATGGGTAATTACAGATGCGAGTTTAGAAATATTAGCTTTACCGATGGCTCCGCCTTTTGATCTAGAAGGAGCTGGAGCTGGAGTTTGTCTTGTGTGGCATCTATCTTTTGAAGATGGTCTCACAGGAGCAGAAGTAGGTATGAACGCTAACGACCTAGAAGGATGTTTCTCATTATCTAATCCAATTACTGTTAACAGAGATGGTGTAGATGGAGGAAGTATTTCTGGTGGACCGTATGAGTTCTGTGTAAGTGATGGCGAGGCTGATTTTATACCGACAGGAGAAGTTGCTGTAACTGGAAATTCTGGTGAGAATTCGCAATGGATAGTTACCTCTGACGCTGGTGTGATATTAGGACTTCCTACTGACCCCTCTGATGTAGACTTTGATGGAGCTGGTCCGGGAGCTTGTCTTATATGGCATATAAGTCATACAGTCGGAATAGAAGGTTTAGAGCTAGATCTAAATATTGCTAATCTAGATGGCTGTTTTTCTTTATCTAATTCAGTAGAAGTAGTTAGACTAGAAGGAGCTGATTGTGATGGAGGTGTAGGAGAGGCGATTATAGTTGTCAATGAAATAAACGGTAACGGAGAAGTGGAATTAGCAAACATAGGTACTACTAGTCAGGATGTAAGTTCCTACTGGTTATGTAACTTCCCTGCTTACAGTCAGATGAGTAATCTTACCATAGTATGTGGTGGTGACCTCATACTAGATCCAGGAGAAATTGTAACTGTAAATGCTGGATTCACTATAGACCCAGCGGATGGAGAAATGGGATTATATATTATCAATGACTATTCTGATCCAAATGACATCATAGATTATGTAGAATGGGGTTCATCTGGACACCAGCGATCTAGTGTTGCAGTTAACGCTAACATCTGGACAGCAGGAGATTTCGCTGCAGCATTTACTGCACCTAATAGTCTAGAATATGATGGAGGCGGAGATGCTTCTACAGACTGGTCAGAAGACGCGGCTTCACCTTGTGTTGCTAATGTAGTGGCTAACGGAGGAGAAGTAGCTTACAAGATTTTCCCTAACCCTGCTAATGATAATATTACAATACAGTTTTTAAATATAACTGAAACATCATCTAACATAGAAATATATGATGCAGTAGGAAATAGAGTCGAGACTATGACGCATGATATAAGTGAAGGAATAACGAAAGAAGTAAATGTAGAAGGCTACAGATCGGGGGCTTACTTCATTAAAGTTTCTACAAGGAGATCGAATAATGTACAGCGCTTTATGAAGATTGTAAAATGATTATAAGGTTTCGATAATTGATAAAAAAAATCCCTTCTTTACTTTTAGTGAAGAAGGGATTTTCTTTCTCTATACAACAAGTGTCCATTTAAAAAAAATTGAACTCGAGAATGTGGCGTAATACCACTTCTAGTTTAGAATGACGGTAATTATTTATTTTGTTCTTCATGTTCCTTCGTTAAAAAGCCTCGCCGAACCTATGGGTTCGCCTACGTTTTTTGCCTTGATCCATTTTGAACAATTCTAA
>Ga0209187_1001164_pt1 | contig 33511 bp, 16 predicted proteins | sample BantaG_FD_187430 | JGI IMG/M metagenome (GOLD analysis project Ga0209187, IMG submission 187430) | Marine algal microbial communities from Bantry Bay, Ireland - BantryBay_4 metaG (SPAdes) (version 2) | ecosystem: Host-associated > Algae > Red algae > Unclassified | place: Bantry Bay, Ireland...
GTCTTTTTCATCTTCGACGGTACAAGAGCTAAACGTTAGTATACTGGCAGATAATAGAATAAGGAGTAATTTTATATTTTTCATTTTATGCGTTTTTTTATGGTTTTAATAATGTTGTTTTTTTTTAAAAAAATAAAGTTTGTTTTTCTTAAAATCAAAAGCTGCAACAGCAATAAAAATACTAATTGATGCTATTAGAATTATTACTAAATCACCTTTAAATCCTCCTGAACTAAAACATGAAAAAGTATAATATTATATAGATCAGTGATTTGTATGGATTTAAAATCCTTGATTGTCTTCATTTTTCAAGACACTGCGAAAGTCAATTTTACATTGTAATAATACTGAGAGAAATGGTTAATCTCCTATGCACTGTTAATTGATTATAGCTACTTGTATTGACTTCACTATTTTACTGCCAATTTGAAATGACACAACAATTAACTGTTCTTCTAAATCAGGAATTTCTAAAGAACATGAATCATAAAGATTATTATAACTTTTAATTTTCTGCCCTGACAAAGTATGCAAATGGACATTATATTCTTGATCCATCTGCACGCTAATATTAAGGAAGTGGTCGTTGTAATTTATTATGGGATCAATAGAAAATTTTAAAGGCTGATTTGTTGAGGTTGTGCCAAATGAAATTTCTAATTTCTCTTCAAGCGTTTCACAATTTTGGTATCCAGGTACAGTATTAAGAATATTTCCATCTTCATCAATAAGATAGCTAGTTGGGAATACAGGAACATCAAAATTATCAATTAGTGTATCTTGATTGATGTAATATAAACTCAGCTTTTCAATATCAACATAATTACCAATTGATTCTTGTAAATCTTCTTTCGAATCATTAAGTGGTACATGCTGATTAGATGCCAATACCAAAAAATCTAAGTCGTAATTATTTTTTATATCATCAATGCATTCATCCAATTCTTTCCATTCTTTTTTACACCACCCACACCAGTCCGCATATAAGTTGACTACATATCTTTTATTTTTAAGTACTTCGGAGAGGACATATTTGTTTCCATCAATATCTTCAACATTGGTATTTGTTATTGGCTCTTGTGCACAAAGAAATAAGCTATAAAAGAGAAATATTATTGTTAATATATAATTATACTTTTTCATTTTAATTATTTTAAGTTTTTAAGCGTTTTTATTTATAATTCAATCGGAACAGTAAGCAGACGAGTTTACTTTTTAATAATATTGAAGTAAAAGCGACGTTCTTGTAGTTATTTTTATTTACGACTAAGAGACAAGTCATCATGAGAAAATTACTCAACTATGTAATGGTGTTTTGGAGTTTAAAAAGTAAAATCAAACTCACCTTCTGTGACTGATTTTTCGTCCCCATCACTATTCTGAATAGTACCAGTGAATGTACCTTTTGCTCTGGTTTCGCTCAATATGTCAAAGCAGATATCCATGCTTTCTTCGGTACTAGAATAATAATCATCGAAATCTTCTAAGTCATCGTTTGGACTTATACGTAGATTATTAATATAGGTAAAGCTTGCAGACGCCACATCTGTATTATCAGATACACATCCATTGTTTTTAGAAGACAAAAGTGCGCCAGTGATTATGAAATAGTTGTCATATACGATTTCGGTACCACTAGTTATGACGCCATCTACAGAAAGCCCAATTATTAAGTTGACTCCGGCAAGTTCAGTTACATTAGCAGTAGCACAAATTTGATTAATATTGTCACTTCCAGATATTTTGGCTGAGAGATATCCATCACTGTCTGTGCAATTGTCAAAACTTTGATCGCTGATTCCAGGAGTAGTACTACAAGATGTAATGAAGAAAAATGAAGCTAAAAATAAGATTGAGAATAAATTTTTCATGTTTAAAGTATTTTGTGATTAATTGATACTTCAAATATGGAATAGCAGTGGCCTTTGCATTAAAGGTTTTGTATGGATCGTTTGGTTTTATGTGTGAAATGAAACAATTTAAGTAAGCAATATGGTATTTATTAATTTTGAGTGCCACATATATGTGAAACGAGATGTTTCATAGCTATCTATTTTATATTCTATTGGGATATTATTACCTTTAAGTTCAATGCAAATACAAAATCTAATAGAACTAACATTTCTAAAACCCTGATAATAACTTACCATGAGCCTACTTAAGCCATTTGTAATCATCATGTTATCTTTATTGTTCATTTGTAAGTCAAATGCACAGATCGGAGAGGCATTCAATGAGTTGAACGAAATGTTAGCTGAATTTGATAATGGAAAAGAAATGATTCGTCAAGAATTTACCGTGGATGATGACAAACCCTATGAGGTGACTTTGACTAGAGTACTGACGGACAATAAGAAGGGAAAAGAGAAGGAAGAAATATTTTCATTTAATATAGGTCTTATCAATCCTAAAAAGATAGAAAGAAAGGCCAAGAAAGACGAAATGAGTATCCTATTCAAAACGAGTGATGGAAAGTTTATAAAGCATACAAAGGATGGAAAATCAAAATTTGATAATGAAATGAAAGTTATTGCCCCAGATATTGATGCTGCTAGAGATATCGAAGTATATTTTAAAGAGTTAATAGAAATGGGGAGTGAACTTTGGGAAACTGCGATACAAGTGCCCGTTAGTACAAAGGAGATTAATAGATTAATATCAAGTTTTGGAAAAGGGATGGAAAGTGAAAAACAAACGATAGAGCAGAGTGTAACAATCAATGAAGACATGACAAAAGGCTTGATGCAATTAGATAGAGGCATCACTAAGAAGGGAAAATCTAAGATAGAAAGCAATCAGTTTTATTGGGGAGACCTAAATCCTAAAAGTATATCATTTAAAAGTAATGGAGCATACCAAGTGATGACAATCAAAACTAAGGATAAGAAAAAAGTGATAGCAAGCTTATCCGATGATAAACTAAAGTATGAATCTGAGTTGCAATTATATTTTACTTCTCCTAGTGATGCTATATACACTTCTGAGATGATGGAAACTGCTACTACGCTTGGAAAAGAGTCGAATGAGAAATCGTTTGCAGAGTTTGAGAATTGTGGCAATAATTGTTTGTCACTGATGAATGAAACTACAACCAGTGCTACCTCATCGATTAGCAATGTAACGATATCAGAAGACTGCCAAGCATCTATGGAAATCAACGGTAAAAAAAGTGAAAAAATCGAATGGCACTGGAGCGATATTGATCCTAGCAGTGTAGATGTGGATTATAATTCTAAGAATCAAACCATTTCTTTTAAAGTAAATAAAAAGAAGAAATTTCTAACATATTATAATGAAGAAGGGAAGCTTAGTAAATATGATGACGCATTAGAATTTGACATAGCGGATGTATTCTCTGCTAAGAGTATGCTGATTATTATCCCTCAAATTATCGACCAATGTGAGCGTGATCTTGAAGTGAAGGATATGGCATGGATGTCGAGTTACGTATCATCCGTTACGGTTGATAATAATAAATACGAACAGTCGATCGATCAGACTGATGATGAATGCTCGTATATTTACAAATTGGAGAATAAAGAAAAAGGCAAAGAAGAAACTTATGAGTTCAACCTATACGACTTGAATCCCAATTCTGTAAAGCTCGAGATCTCAAAAAATAAAATCAATCTCAATGTAGTAACGAAGGGCAAAGAAAAACTGATTACTAAGCATGAAGAAGGCGGAGACTTAAAGTACGCAAAAGAAATAGACATGAAGTTTGATGATTTACTATCTGCGCGGATTGCAAAGAATACTTTTAAAGATATTATTCAAGGTTGTCAACAGTAGGTTTTATCCAATTTTAGAAATGTGATTAATTTTGCATTGTTAGCTTAGCGTATTTAAATAATATGTATTACATATAATTTAATTAACTGACTAACAATACTCAAATCTATGGTGTCAAATGCTTAAAAATTTGGATATTAATTAAGAATCCATAATCTTCTATCCTAGAAATGGGGATTTTTTATTTTGGTAAAAAAAAACTAAAAATTGAATATGCCTTGTGTAAGCAACTTATATTCAAACATGTTTTATTAAGATTCATACATTTAACTAGACTCAGTAATTATATAATATTCATTTTTATAGTATTAATCACCAAGTAATACATAATTATGAAAAATGTACTAAAAATATTCACTTTATCTATATTGTTAATCGGACAAGTATTAGCAAATAAATCAACTTGTCTGAATGCAAACATAAAATTAAAATCATCCTTTAAAACTAGTGGTTTATATTATGCGGAACTTTACCAAAATATATATGAAGGAGAATTTCTTAATATAACAATTGCTAGAGATGACGCGCGTTACCCTGTTTTGATGGGCGATTATTTGACTGCATATGCTAAATCTTGTGGAACTAGTCTCCCCAATAATAAAGTAGAAATGACCACAAAAGAATGTGCTATGTATGAAGTTACCACTAATGGATGGGGTGTAGAAACAGGTAGGACGTGTGTGCGCTATGTAGATGTAGGGACGGGATTATACGCTAAGCCTGATTTATATAATGCTAAAGTGTTGGTAGAAAATATACAATGGAATAATTCTGGACGAGACGTGTGGAGAGGGATTCTTAACCAAAACACATATCTCAACGACATGAATAACCTTATCTCGTTTCATAAACAAGTAGAAAAAGATATGGCTAAGTTAATTGCTATGAACGGCTGTCGGTCTTTTGCTATGAAAATTTTCGAAAAAAATCTAATTTTATATGCCAATAACAAGCTAACTAACAATCAAGATATAGAGGCACAAACTAGTAACCTGACGGTTGATAATCAAAAGCTTTTAGACTTATCCAATGATCTGATTCTAAAAAACTCACATACCTGGGCTATGAACAAATACAGTTATGGGAGTACTAATAATTTAAAAGTATTAAGTCAAGATGATCAAGGTAGGCCATCAATGATCAAAGTAGAATACAATTTTCAAGGTTGGGGAGGTTATGATAGTGGATGGGTCAAAATTTCTTTCAATCAAGGGGTCCCAGAGTGTCTTTACTTTTTCGATAATCCATTGGTGTGTAGATCGGCTGATAGAGGTGTTATCAGTAGGTATGTGAAAGGAGAATATACTAAGAGTCGATCGAAAGGCATAAGCTATCTAACTCCAAAGATTCATTAAATTTTTATATCAAATCAACTCCACAACGCTTGATATAATCTGATTTTTTGCTGCTTATATTTCAAGATGAAATCTAAACGTAGCTAATGCTATATTTAGATTTTTTTATATCTAAGATAAATACAATTTAGATTATTTATAAGAAGTGGTGAAATCAATTTGGTATTAGTTATTACAAGGTAAGTTGACAGAAAAGCTTGATCAACTTATCTCTGTTACATTTAATTAGTTGAATCGACTGGGGTTATTTTGCGATAGCAAAATAAAGCACATTTTATATCCCAAATAAATTATCTAAAAAAGCTGCAATCTTTCTTAAGAATTGTTCAAATTTTGATTCTACGCGTTTTTGTTTCGCTCGATTAGCATTGAGTATTGCTTCAAGGTCTTTGTCTTGACGCATCATACGTTCTACCTTAGGTGATTCTTTTTTGTTTAATTTAGCTACGCGCCTCACTTCCTTGTCTCCAAATTTGTCCGCTTTTTTATAATATGTATCTGCTTTTTTTCTATTCCCAGCCGCCGCATAATTATCGCCTATCATAAGGTAAGAGTGACCGAGAACGGAATTCTTTTTTCTATATTTCTCTCTCTTTTCTGTGATGTCATACTTTTGAAGAAAGGTTAGTACTCTTTCGATGTTTTGGGCTGTTTCATTTGAACTGTATACATCAATCACAAGCTGAATATATTCGGCGACCATCTTGGCGTCATCTTTAATATCGAAAGAAATATTCTGTGGGTTAGCAAAAGCAAGTGAAGATGAGTCTATGTATTCTGGTTGAACTGGACGAAGACTGGATAATGTGGCATAAAAGTTAAATATCTTCTTAGCTTCATTTCTATAGCCGTTTACAAATATTCCAGATGTATCGCATGTATTCAAGAAATAATTTTCTCTTATGTAATCATGATATCGATCTACATCTCTTTGTTGATATTGATTGGTTCTTATATTATAATTTTGGTCCATATAGTACCCGTCAAGGTGAGTAACTATTGAGTTTGCGAATGGATCAATAGTCAAAGTATCAAAATTAGCTACAATGACAGCAGTCCTATGATCTGTGCAACTATTAGAACTAAATAGAAGCCTTAATTTTGAAAATAGAATCCAGATTAAAAGAATAGCTCCTATGCTCGCAGCTCCATACTTTAAAACTTTGCGGTATGGATATAGTGTATATTTTGCTCTGTCAGTGAAAGTGATCTCATCTTTGTCTATCATCGTCTCGTCATCTAAGATCACAGTTGTATGTCTAGGTAACGTTCTTTTGGAGGGGTTTTTATTTGTAAGATTACCAATAATGGCTCGCCATTCTAGATCTAATGGAGTAAGATCTAGAGGTTCTTCTACTATCTTTTTCTGAACAGAGTAGTTACTATCTGTGATTTGATCGTAAGGGAGCCTTCGAGTAATTGCATGGTAGAATGTCACTCCCAAGGAATACAAGTCAGTAGCCGAGGAAACTCTTTTAGGATCATTGATTTGTTCTGGGCTCATGTAGCGTACTGAACCTAAAGTTTGGCCAGTTTGAGTCTCATTTATTTCGTCCTCTACTTTAGCTATACCATAGTCAAGGATTTTGACATTTAGATCAGTTGTGATAAAAATATTGGATGGCTTTATATCTCTATGTATTACACCGTTTTGATGTGCATGTTTAAGGGCTGATAGACACTGGTCCATCCATTTAAGAAGGAGGTTGTTTTCAATTTCTGATTCTAAAAATTTCTCTTTGAGTGTTACCCCTTCTACATATTCCATGATAATGAATGGCAGTCCATCTATTTCTCCATGATCATACACATCTCTGATGTGCGTATTTTTAAGCCTCATCATAGCTTTGGCTTCAGTAAGAAACCGATTTTTTACATTCTCTTTTGTCCTATATTTTTCATGCATGACCTTAATAGCAGAAGCTTTGCCTATACTATTCTCGGCGTACCAGACATCCGCCATTCCACCTTTACCTAATAGAGATATTATTTCGTATCCGTGTATTGTTTGACCTTCCATGATGTATTATTTTAAGATGTTAAAGTTGCCCATTGAATGTTAATAGACTGCTGCCGATGGTTATCTTGTCATTATTTTTAAGGTAAACTTCCTCTTCTGGACTGATCTTTGTCCCATTTATTAAAATTCCATTTGTGTTCTGTCGTGGAGTTGCAGAATATTTGAAACCATCGGATTCACTGTATCTTTTAATAACAAAGTGCAATCTGGATATTCTTTTATCGACAGTTGATAATGGAATATCAACGGCCTTTGATGCGCTCTTTCTGCCAACTAAACTTAGTGCTTGTATAATTTTGAATTCTTCGGATTTGCAATAAGCATTTTCCTGTAATAGGAGTGAAGCAGATTTGTAAACCGTTTCATTTTTTTCAAAAAGTGTATCAGAATTGGCATCAGGATCAATAGGGACACTTATTTTTATTGTTTTCTTACATTTTGGGCATACGATACCTACTTGCTTACCACTTTGAGATTTTATCCATTGGAGTTTTAATGTTACTTTGCACGCTGGGCATTTTTTGGAGAATATTTCTTGCATTTATAAGTATTATGAAAGTTAAATGAATTCTTCAACATCAGCATCATCGTCTAGATCTGGCATGTCTTCGGGTAATTCGTCCTCTTTAGGTTCATAATTTGTTATGTCTATTGCTGGTTCAATGATTACTGCATCTTCCATATTAATAACCATATCCACTTCTTCTATTGCGTCATTATCATCTATTTTTCCATCTTGATTTGTATCTGTATACACGGTGTCAATATGATTGTCATTATCAGTATCAATGGCAGCCATTACAATTTCTCCTTCAACATTTTGCATGCTTAATACATCAGCATAATTATCTCCATCAGTATCAGTAACAATTGCATCATATGTTCCATCCGCATTTAAGTCAATCGCAGCATGCACCTGTTCTGGGCTAGTGTCATTAATTATATCATTTTCTGCAGTTGCAGATTGGTCTATCCATGTATCTTGCTCATCTTGAACTTCTGGTCTAGTTGGCGGATCTTCTGGATTAGGTCTACTATCTGACTCAAGCTCAATGGGACCTTGCATAGGTGCTTCATCATGATTCTCAACGATAGATGAAGGTTCAGGATTTTGCAAAATTAGATTATCATCAGCTAAAAGTGAATTAGCAAATTCTTCCTTTTCTGATGAGTCCATGTTATCCCATTCATCTTTCTGGTAAGTATTATAAGAATTCCCTTTCCAATTAAAAAATGAACCGGGGCCAGCTTGATTTCTTGCATGCGCAAACGCCTCAGAGAATGACATATGATCTGATACTGTATCACAAAAAAGAGATTCATCTTCTACTTCAATACATATCTCTGGCTCGAATTCGTCCATTTCTTGATCAACGTTTTCTAGTGGCGTTGATGAAGTTAATTTGGTAATTATACTTCCTAGAAATGCTCCCGTTAGTACCATTCCTCCATCTTTGAACAGTGCTTTTTGTTCTTGAGTAAGATTTCTAATCCTTAATGTATTCTTCTTTTTCTGTTCTTGAGTAGGAGATGTTTGATTTTCATCATCCAAGATTGTAGTTTCATCTTCCATATTATTAAATTTTATATTCGAATTTTACATCACAATTGTTGTTAATGCATTTTTTATTACCTATTAAAAAATAGGCAGATTTTCTGCTTAAATCTATTTTGCATTTCGGGCACTTGAGATCATCATTATATTCTAAGTTTATGTCATCAAGTTTTTTCTTTTTTGACGATTTATTAGCTCCTATTCCGCTTAATGCAGTAGCAATAACTCCAACCAATGCAAACATTACTATACGTAGGTTAGCGGGTATCTTTTCATTGAAAACAATAAGTCCAATAATCAAAGCAACGCTAAGACCTATACGAATAACTTTTGGTGCTATTGATGGTCTTAATATTTTTTCTTTTTTTATTTCATACTCTTCTAGTAGTGGAATTATTGTTTTAAATTCGGTGGAGAAGTCAGTTTTTGATTTATAATACGTCTGGGTCACTTTGGAGATTAAATCTTCTCCTGAAATAGTAAATTCTCCAATTTTAATTACATCGTCATTCTGTATAATCTTCTTTTTTATTGAGATGCCATTAACCAATGTATTGTTTCTACCATGGTGATGATAAATCATTTTACCGCTATTGGTTACTTCTACTTTTAGGTGAGCCTCTCCTGATATAGCTGGGTGATCTAATTGAATGTCATTTATGGATTTTCTACCAATTGTTATCATTTTCTTAGCGGATTATATTTTAGTCTACATACTTTATTATCATATCTCTATCAAACTTTCCGACCAAAGTTGGACACTGCCAATTGTCTTTTTCGAAAGTAGATGATATACCATAAGTAGTATTTCGTACGTAATTATATAGTTCTTCAATGGTGATCATTTTATCATTATTGGCATCTGACTTGCTAGAGAGTCCTTGAGAAAAGAAATATGTGAAAAGCCCGTGTCCCAAATGGCCCAATTCATTGCTCTTTTCTTTGTCTCGACTTGCCATAAATACTATAATATTATCTTCTCTGTCTGATACCATAGCAAATGACCTTTGCTTGATACTTTTTTGTGATGAAAGCAAAGAACCAGAGTGGCAAGCATCCACTATTAAAATCTTAGTCTTAGCTTTGCATTCAGAAATGATGTTTTTAATCTGACTATAACTAATAAGTGAAGACTGATAATCTATTGGGGCTATTACTCCAGGGCCTCCGTGACCAGAATAATAGAATATGGTGATATCTTCCTCTTTAGCTTGACTGAAGTGAGATTGGGTTTCATTAATTATATTTTTGGCTGTGGCTTCACTGTCATATATAGTTTTGATATTAGGGGGTTGAGTGCCGCCAAAAAGTCCATTAGAGATATTTTGTTTAATTAGTTCTGCATCGTCTACAGTATAGTTTAGCTTATCGTTTTCATTTTGATATTTTTCAATAGCAATAATTGTAGCAAATACTGTTGGAGATTTTTTCGATAGTGATACATATTTATTTTCTTTCCATTGTCCTTCTAATACTTTCTCTTTATTGAAATAGTAGTTTCCAGTACCATGTCGTTTACCATTGAAGAAGGCTCCTACATACCAAGCATTATTTGAGTATAACATTTTACCTGTTGTCTTTTTGCCCTTTGCATATTCTCCTTCATAATACCTGCCGTCGGAGTAGTAATATTTACCTTTTCCATTGCGCTTGTTATTTTCATAAGAGCCTATATAAATATCACCATTGTTATAATAATATGTACCATTATCTAGCTGGCCGTTGTGAAATATTCCTTGATATAGTGCACCTGATTTATATTGATATATTCCTTCGCCATTATGACAATCGCCTTTTGTACACTGAGCAAGAATAACAATTGGTATCAAGCATATCACTATAGTAAGAATTGATAAATTGAGGTAATAATTGAGATTGTTATCCATTGATTTTAAGATTGTTTTGTTCGTTTTCTAATTTATGTAGAATTCATATCCTAAGTTTAGTTATTTGTATAGATTAATGTTTTTTCTATGTGAATTGACGTTTATCAACTTGCTTTTATGTTTCGATAAATTTATAAAAAATAAAATTATTGAAGACATTAAAATAGCGTAATATGCTAATGAATCGAATAGATTTTCAGTCTAATAAATGAACTTGTAATGCTTAATCCCTTTAGATTAAGCTTAAAGTCATAGGGTGCCATATTCAGTATCATTATTTTTAACTTTCTTGGTTAATAATCATTTTATCAGTTGCAATCAACGTATTTCAGTTGCACCTTATATGGTGTACTTTCAACACCTGATATAGTCTGAGTTATAAATATAGAACTTAAGTTTTCTTTGATTATAATTGAGTTTCCGGAGCCGAGGTTTTCAACCATAGTAGCACTTTTGTACCAGTTGACATTAATCCCATCAACTTCAATTATATTTTGTTCGTTTTTGCATAGGGTTAAATTAGTCAGAAATTTAAGCTTTCTTAATTCTACATCGCCAAAACATTGTTGACCTTCAACAACTCGATCATACCAGCGCCCTGTCATCTCTGTTCCTTCCTCATTTATATTGATTTCGAGGGTCATATTCTGAAACCAACCGTGAACACTCGAAGCATTATGCGTACTATCAGTAGCTAGTGTAACACTATCATTATCAACAGTCGATAGGTCTGGCAATATATTTCTATATGCAAAATGTTGCCTATCATCAGTTTCAATGTACCAAAATCCAGACAATAAATCAGAAGTATAATCGATTTCAAAATGGGATGGGTATATGGTATATGCTTGTCCACATGGATCTTGATAAACTACACCTTGCCAAATTCCAGATAAGTAGGAATCTTCCATCGTGTTTTCAGTATTGCCATCGCCTATCTGATCATCGTCAGTTAAAGTCTTGTTACAAGATGCTAAGAGAACTACCAATAGAAGCATCGTTAATAAATTTGAGAATTTCATAATTGTTAATTTTAAATTTTTAGTAATACTGTGAATATCACATCTGCAGATCATTATGCCACTCCATCATGTATGAAGCGTACAATTTTCTGTATGAAAGTCTATCTTCAATCTATCCTTTATAGGCTGATAGGGCAGTGTTTCCAATTTTAAATAAGTGTCGAAATTTCACCCATGTTTACTATTTTTGTTGCACAGTCTTACAATTTTTCTTTTCGGTATCGACGTGACCTATCACTTCACCACCGTCAGCGTCTTCTTCACCTCCGTACCCCCAATCCTCAGCACATAAAAGTAAACACCCCCAGGATACCCACTCGCATCCCAATCATTTGTATAGTTTTGATTTTCGTAAATTTTATTTCCCCATCTATTATAGATATATAGTTCAGCGTCGATTATTTCTGATTCAAAATTGAACCTAAGGACGTCATTCATACCATCTCCATCGGGAGTAATGATATCGGTAGGTACGATGTCCTTGAGCGCCTCATCTACAATTTTTAGGTGGGATGTAGTGCAAATGTCACAAGCTAAATTACACACCTCGTAAGTTACTATTAATGTATCGAAGAACGGCTCAGCTATGGTAAATTCAAATACACCATCCCCGTCATAATTGCGTTCAGAAAATAGATTAGGTCTTTCTACTTCAATGATTGCATTAGAACTACTATCGGGCACGACATCATTTTGAAACAGATCTATACTATAGTTAGATGCAGCTCTAACTTCGATATAGTCTTGTTCAAGGATTGCTTCACTGCAATCTACAAGGTTGCATTCCTCATCCAGTTGTCCATCTTCTATAGTCCAATTATATACACCCATTAAGCTATCTCGTGAACTTACTGCGTCTAGACCATAGTTTCTATTAGTCGCGCCAAAATCAATATTTGTTGGAGTATTTGATAGGCTATTCCAAGCTTTTAGGGTTAAGGAATAGTTTTCACAACTTATATTAGTACCTGATATAATCGCTCCCATATCTTGTGCATTGCTAATATCCCAATTTGCAAGATTTTGGTCAAAAGAAGTACAATTTATGAATGCAGCTGTAAAGTCAGTAACATTAGATACATCCCAGTTATTCAGATCTTGATTGAAGGCAAAACAAGCGGCAAACATGCCGTTAAGTGAAGTAACATTAGATACATCCCAATTGCTAATATCTTGATTGAAAGAAATAGCTCCTACAAACATTGCATCCGCATTAACTAATTGTGATACATCCCAACTACCTATGTCTTGATTGAATTTTGATGCGCTAGCAAACATGGCAGACATATCAGTAACACTAGACACATCCCAATCCCCAATATTTTGATTGAAGTTTTCAGATCCGCTAAACATATTTTTCATACTAATTGCACTTGAAACATCCCAATCCCTAATATCTTGATTGAAGTCTAAAGATGAAGAAAACACTTGTGTCATATCTGTCACACTTGATACATTCCAGTCACCAATATCTTGATTGAATGCCATTGCACCAGTAAATAAGAAGCTCATATCTGTTACATTAGACACATCCCAATCCCCAATATTTTGATTGAACGTACTCGCTCCTGTAAACATTGAACTTATATCTGAAACATTAGACACATCCCAATCCCCAATATCTTGGTTGAAAGCGCGCGCTCCACTTAACAAGTGACTCATATTTGTAACATTTGATACATCCCACTTTCCAATATCTTGATTAAAGTTTTCTAATTTGTTAAGCATACCGTGCATGTTAGTCACACTTGAAACATCCCACTTTCCAATATCATGATTGAACTTGAATGCCGCAGCAAAAAATTCGCTCATATCTGTTACATTAGATACATCCCACTCCCCAATATCTTGATTGAAGTTTTCAGATCTGTTAAACATTCTGTGCATGTCTGTAATATTAGATACATCCCAATCCCCAATATCGCCGTTAAACAAGGTACATTTTTCAAACATTTGTGAGGTGTTAGTTAGATTAGAAAGGTCAGGATTATCATCTGCATTTAATTCTAAATTATGGCAACCCATAAAAGAACGTTCCATACTACTCCATTCCATTTCTCCCCATTGATCCACACTCAATAATTTCTCCTTGTCACCACTGTCATTAAAATATATCCTAGTAAAATCCCCCCTCAATGCAATTGTATAGGTGCCAACAGTTCCAAAATCATATGTCACATCCCCTGTAATACCTGATTCATCAAATACACCATCATTATTCCAATCCACTTCATAATTATAATTTTCTCCTGGGAAAGTAGGAATAGTGATGCATGACGAGCATGAACTTCCAGGATTATCTGTCTTCCAAGTAGTAACAAAAGGAGCTATCATTTCTTCTGGACAATCAAACTCATCTTCCCTACAATCAAATACTTCCATCAAGGAAGGAGAATTCCACAATGGCCCAATCACAGGATGATCATTTACATCTCCACAGTTGGCATTTGGTCCATTACCTATTTCGCAGGTCTCCAATAAGTTTCCATCACACGTATAAAGTTGATGAAGTGATCCATTTTCACTTACAAAGAAGTAATAATAATAAATTATGATTTGGGTTTCGCCCGATGTACTCTCTACTGTGTAAATTTCATAAAAAGTTTCGCTAGTTGGTAGGTTATTCTCACAATTAAGATCTACAACTATTCCCTGCAGCCAATCTTGACATAGCAAATCATTTATATCTGTCGGACACCCTTCCTCGCACTCACCAGTATTATCAGTTACAGTCAAGTTTAATATTTCACTATCATTACCATCATTATAGTATATATTCAGATTAAGTTCTAATCCAATATGGTCACATTCGAGAGCAAAAGATGTAATCAATCCATTTGGATCAAAAGAAAAATTGCATGTGGAATCGTAATTTACTATTAATCCTGGGGTACTAATCAACAATTCTCCGTCCGCTATATCAATGGTGTAGTTATCTACTAATTCTAGTACATCACACAGACTAGATTCGCAATCAAACTCATCTTCCCTACAATCGAAGACTTCAGTAAGAGAAGAAGAATTCCACAGTGGACCTATCACAGGATGATCATTTACATTTCCACAATTGGCATTCGGTCCGTTACCTATTTCGCAGGTCTCTAATAACGATCCATCACATAAGTACAGTTGATGAAGTGATCCATTTTCACTTACAAAGAAATAATATTGATATATAATAATTCGTGTTTCGCCTGATGTATTTTCTACGGTGTAAATCTCATAGAAGGTTTCATTAGTAGGTAAGTTATTCTCACAATTTAAGTCCTCCACTAGCTCTTGTATCCACGCTTGACATAGCAATTCATCCGCATTAGATGGGCAATCTTCAGTACATTCTCCCTCACTATCAGTGACATCTAATAATAATGACTCTGAGTTAGCTCCGTCGTCATAGTAAATATTTATATTTATTTGTTCTCCTACAATATCACAGCTTAAAGGGTAAGATGTCACCAATGCATTTGGATCAAAAGAAAAATTACACATAGGGTCGTAATTTGCTATTAATCCTGATGCACTAATCAACAATTCTCCCTCCTCTATATCAATCGTGTAGTTATCTACTAAGCCTAGTACATCACACGTATTAGATTCACAATCAAACTCTTCTTCCCTACAATCAAACACTTCTGTAAGTGATGATGAATTCCACAATGGACCTAACACAGGATGATCATTTACATCTCCACAATTGGCATTTGGTCCAAAACCTAGTTCGCAGGTCTCTAATAACGTTCCATCACATGAGTACAGTTGATGAAGTGATCCATTTTCACTTACAAAAAAACTATATTGATATATAATGATTTGTGTTACTCCTGTTGTGTTTTCTACGGTGTATATTTCATAAAAAGTCTCACTAGTAGGGAGGTTATTTTCACAATTGATATCTGTAACTATATCCTGCAGCCAATCTTGACAGAGTAGGTCGTCAGTCTCGGAAGGGCAATTGTCAGGATCACATTCGCTCACAACGTAGAACTGTAGACATGAGCTTCCATTTTGATTGTTGATAAAGCCTTGGAATTGCTGACCTGCATCAGAACAATCGAACTCTAGTTGGTCGATATCTGAGACGTCAGAAAAAGAATAGTTGCAAGAAGGGTCATAATTAATGAGAACATCTTGGGCTGTTATTACTGTATTCTCTCCAGAGAAGACATCAATAAATATCTCAGAGATACACTCTGGCTCACAATCAGACCCTCCTCCGATCGTAGCACTAGAAAGCATATCACATCCATAACTATCTGTGACCGTTATACTATAGCTGCCCGAGGACAATGATGAGAGAGTATAATCAGCAGTGTTAATATTATCTTCCATTCCTGATTCGGTTCCTTCCCAAATAATAGACATTGGCAACTGAGCATTCTCTGTGCTTATTGTGATAGTATTACCGTTGGCTGCACAATTAACACTTGATAATCCTAAGTCTGAAATAAATATTTCGTTAGATCCTACACATCCTGACTGGCTAATGGTAACCTGATAAAATCCAGCTTCAGTAATTGAAATAGCTTGTGTGCTCTTCCCTGTACTCCAGCTATACGAATCATAGTCACCGAAAACTGATAATTCTATCTCTTCGTCTGTACAGATATTATTCAATAAATTAGAAGAACTAATATTGGGTACTGGAGAATCGGTGAGCGTAACCTCGATAGGAATATTCTCAGAAAGACAACCATCATTCGTGATTGCCTGTGCAAAAATCGTGATTGATGCTGATGTAGAGAAATTTTCTGGGTTTTGAACGGTTGGACTTCCATTGGATGACAGACTCCATACGATCTCGTTGCCAGATGACAATCCCGCATTGTATGATGTCAAATTTATCGGTATGTCATCATTTTCATTAGGCTGGCAAACTTCGATCGGGCTTACGGATGAAATTGCTGGGGTTGGATTAGCCTCAAGTGTTATTGTCACAACGGTTGAAACACATACACCGTCATCTACTATTGCATAAACAAAACTATTTGGCAATGAAAAATAGGAAGAAGGATTAGGGATAATATTCACCATATCTAAATCTTCTGCCCAGATTACTTGAAATGAGTTACTATTGATTTCAGATTCAAGTACCGTTAGGTCGTATTCTAGTGACTCATTAAGATCACCACACACTGATGGATTTTCTGGTTGATTAGCATCCGGCTGTGCTTCTAATTGAAATGAAATAGTGGCTGTTTGAGAAGTGCAACTACCATCGGATAGTTGGGCATATAATACATCATTATTCTGAATGAAGACCGCTCCCATCAGCGGTGGCGACAAAGACGGATCCAACGACCATGTGACATCATAACTTGAGTTGCCTCCAGTAAGCAGTGCGTCGTAGTCTTCCGTATTGATCTCAATGCCATTCCCATCAGGGCTACATATTACTATAGGAGAAGGGTTGGTTATGCTTAGAGCGTTTTCTATAGAGAACTGTAAGGTGATCACTTCCGATTGACATTCACCATCATCTACTTGTGCATACAGCACTGTATTTTCATCTATTAGATAATTTGTAGGATTGGAAATTGGAACCAAAGGTTCATTAGATGATGCTGAATAGGTGACGCTTATAGATGCATTGCCACCATTGATACTTTCATCTAAAGTGGTGAGATCAATCGTTGCAGTACCACCCCCTTCATCGCAATAGGTCAAAGGGGAGGGATTGTTGATCCCAGGTAGATCACTTACTATGACTGTCACCGTGGTTTCATCGGTACATAGATTCATGTCAGTGACCGTGACAGTATAATCGGAATCTGCACTTGGACTAATGGTTATACTTGCTGTTGTCTCATTGGTAGACCATAGATAAGTACTTCCTCCTGTGGCTGTGAGGGCAGTGGTTTGCCCTTCACAGATATCAAAAATTCCTGTAATATCAGCCGTTGGATTTTCATGTACAACAAAATCTAAGGAATTGCTGGATGTAATATCGCAATCATCACTATCATTTCCTGAAATGACTTCGATGAGCATGGAGGCGTCGGCGGTTATTGACACTTGATGTCCATCTGATATATCGTTGAGTGTTCCTTGGTTCCAGGTGATAGTATACAGTCCTGAACCACCAGCAAAATTGAAAGTAAACGATACCTCATCACCTAGACAAGCCTCTGAAGCGCCTGATATTGTAGCCTCAATACTAGGACAGGCTTCGCCACATGTGCAATCTTCTAATATTTGATCATCAGTATCATTTGAATCATTACCATCATTGCAGGGCGCGGCGTATTGCTCCGATTGTGATCCACTGGTATTGCAGAATTCATCGAAGTCTCCTTGCCATGGAAGGAGAGGGTTGTTGTCTAATACTACATTAGTGACTCCACATAAGTTTGACCAAGTTGGGGGAATGCAACCTTCTAAGTTGTTATTTTGAATCCATAAGAAATTTAGCTCACTCAAGTTTGATAATGACTCGGGTAGTTGTCCACTAACATTATTATTCTCCAATCTCAATTGTGCTAAGGTGGCTACTTGACCTAATTCCGCGGGTATAGGATCAGTCAATTCATTATCATTCAAATGCAATGTTTCAAGTGACTGACTTGACGATATGTTGGTTCCAATTCCACCTACAAGATTGTTAGATTTTAAGTTTACGAAATACAATGGCGCAATATCCCAAAGGGATGAAGGAATCTCACCACCAAGCATAGAATTAATGATTACAAATATCTCTAGTTTAGATAGTAAGCTAATACTAGAGGGAATCGCTGAATTTGCAAAATTATTGCTTGAAAGATATAATTCTTGAAGTTCAGGTAAATTAAATGAATTATTAGGAATCTCACCGTTCAAGTTGTTGCCAATCAGGGTTAATGTGATTACTCGATTGTTTCCATCACACTCAACCCCATACCATGTACACACATCACAATCCTTACCCCAACCTGCAGTAGTACTTTGTGGATTAGCCGTAGTGCCATTATTTGTCCAATTATCCCCACCTGTACTATTATACAGTGCCATCAGTGCATCATAATCAGGGTGAGTACACGGGTCAGGAGCATCACAAGCGGCAACTACCTCTTCTCTACTGTTGCATCCATCTGCATTGAATTGTATGTTGCCTAATGTAGGATAGGCTTCTAGATAGTTGCATATGCTTGTGACATCGCAGATGCTCAGGTCGGAATCATTTCCAAAAACAGAGTTACTATATATATATAGATCGTTAACATTATCATGATCGATTGAAGTATAATCGATATTTTCAAGTCCATAAAGATTTTCGAGATCGGCGTTACCCGTTACTCGTAGTTTTCCATCAATTGATGTGACAGATGAAACAAAATCTATGTCCGTTAGACCTGTCGCATTAATAATTAAATCTCCACCTATAAATTGAAGTTGCTGAAAACCAGAAACGTCAGTTAGCGTTTCTTCACCATTGAAGTCTAAAGATCCATTTAAAGTTTCTAAAGAATTAAATCCTCCAATAGTTTGAAGATTGTCACATGAATGAAATTTGATTGCATGAGCTGGTCCATTTTCACCTACTGAGATTAAACTATTCATTCCATTTACAGATAGAATTGCATCGGACCCGATATAGATAGATCCCCCAACAGATATTAAGTTATTTAAGCCATTTATTTGTTCAATGTCATCGTCGGATACAGAAAATCCATCACCAATTGTCTCAAGATTTTCTAACCCTGAAAAATTGTTTATTCCAACTCCAGCCGCCCAACTTAAAATATAAAATTGACCATCTATTGAAACCAAATTTTCTAGACCTACAAAATTAATTGAATTTACACCTTGTAAATGAAAGTTGTGACCTATAGAAACTAAATTTTCTAGACCTTGAAATGATTCCAAATCACTTACATCAAACGAATTACCAATAGTGACCAAAGATGGCATATCGAAATTAGAGACAGGACTGTAAACAGTAAAATCAGTTTTGATTTCTGTGATATTGTGTAATCCAGTCAAATTTGCAAGGGCTGAGTTGTCTTTTATCTCTAAATCGCCATTACAACAATCTGTACTTCCAATATAAGTTAGATTAGAAAGTTGGGAAATGTCATTTAAGATATCATTACCGTTAATCGTTAAATCTTCCACTGATCCACTAATGTTGTGCAAGCCTTGGAGCGACACTAAATTGTCAGAATGAAAAATTGCTAACGAACCATTAATTCCATTCAGCTGGCTCAATGGACTTAGGTCAGTAATATCATTAGCATTCCCAGTACCAATTCCAATGGTCAAATCATTAGGATAGATAGTACAATTAGGATACATAATTGGAAAATTGTCTACATCAGCTTGTGTATGAAAATTGTAACTGGCTGTCGGACATTGACTCCACGATAACAAAGCAATAAATAAAAAGACAGTACTACAAAGCACTTTTCTAAAATGTATTCTTTTATAAGGATGTTTCATATTTCTATTTTCTCACAAAAATGTCAATTGTGTTTTAATCAAATTTATTACTGTACCAATCTGCTACTTTCCTGTACCAACCATCACTTCACCACCGTCAGCGTCTTCTTCACTGTAGCATCACCAATCCTCAATACATAGAAGTATACTCCACCAGGGTATCCACTTGCGTCCCAATCATTGGCATATCCAAGTTGCTCGAAAATCTTATCTCCCCATCTATTATATATGTAGAGTTGAGATCCTTCTATTTCTGACTCGAAGTTGAATCGAAGGACATCATTCCTTCCATCACTGTTTGGAGTCATGATATCTGTGAGGATGATATCTTTTAAAGCCTCATCTACAATCTGTAAATTATTGGTCGTGCAATTATCACATTCTAAATTGCATACCTCATAGGTAATTGTAATGGTATCAAAAAATGATTCTGATATAGCGAACTCAAATAGACCATTCGTGCTATATTCATTTGCAAAAAAGAGTTCTTTTCTCTCTATATCAGTAATACGAGTAGATAGGCTGTCAGGGACGATATCATTTTCGAATAAATCAATGTCATAAATATTCCCAGCTCTGACTTCGATGTAATCTTCTTTGAGAGTTGCAGCTGCGCAATCTACTAATGTGACTCTTTGTTCATGGGATATTTGCTCGCCAGTGCATGGATTGTCAAATGTCCAGACATTTATGATCTGACCAGGGCAATCTTCTGAAACTTCAACAGTTATAGCTTTTATCTCCTCGAACACAGCACATGCTCCTTCAGCATTATTCGTAATCAGTAGAGTATCAGGTAGGAATGTCAATTGACTGCAAGATATAGTGATGTCGACTGGCGGGTCAAAGAATTGGAAATCATCATTAGAGGCTATCGTTGCTATTTGAGTGAAAGACAAGTCTGTCCCACATGGATTCATAACCGTCCAATTGTAGGTGATTGTACCTCCACACTCGTTATAATCTTCAATTATAGTAGGAGAGACCTCTCCCATAGGTATACAGGATGATCCTAAATCAAAACTGTAGTCAATCGTCAGTGGATTTTGACTTGAAGCTTCATTACAGCTTATTGTAATCGATTCTGCAGGAGGATTGTCAAATTTCAGTGTTCCTGGAGAATTTACAGTAAATGTTACGCTTGTATCCAGTGAAATACCGCATAATGAAGTGTAAGTCCAGGTATCTGTAATCGTCCCTTGGCATTCGTTTAGGTTGCTCATATTACGAATAGCCATGATTTCGCCACTTTCTTCACAGTCTGTAGGTGTTATATTAGAATATTTTAGTTTGAAGGGTTCTGGTACATCTTCCATACAATCAAATACTTCGGAATCTAAATTAGGTAGGTTTATAAATTGAGGAGGGTTAATACTTAAGCAACCACCTATCCCACAATCACTACATTCTATAACTTCAATGTTTATTTGGATACTATCATTTTCACAAGGCGCTATTGCATTTGTTGTGAAAAAGGTAAATAAATATTGGTCTAATGGTTGATTATTGAAATTTAAGTTCGATAAATCTGAGGTGTTAATATTTACATTAGTCGAGAAATTTATTGTGTCTACATCATATATGCTTAAGTCTATTATTGTATTGCCTTCAGACGAATTATTACAAATTTGTATGGTAGTATTTGTCAATGCTAATGTTGGAGAATTATTATTATTAATAAAGATAGAAGTAGAGCCTGTACATCCATTTTCATCAGTGACAATAACTCTATAATTTCCTGACTCTATGATCGTAATTGATGATTCAGTACTGCTTAATGGAACGCTATCTTTTGTCCAAGAATATCCAGCATAAGACCCGGATGCCGTTAGGATTTGAGGATTACTATCACAAAGATCTCCTCCACTTACAATTACTTCTAATTCTTCTACTACATCTATGTTGACGAAAGTGTCCAATGTACATCCTCTAATATCTTCAATAATAAGATTGTAAATGGTGCTGATATTTGGACTAACAGTTAATTCATCTGTTGTGCTATTATCCCAATTGATTGATTGATAAGAATCCGAATTAGTTATACTTACAGTTATTTCATCACCGTTGCATATCTCTAGTGGTTGTGGTGAGAAAATTGGTTTTTCAAAAACATAATTAAACGTTGCATTGATATAATCAGTATCAACAAGTCCATTGATGTTCTCACATGTAAACAAGGCATTGCCAAATCCATCTAAAGAAAAGTCAAATAGGGCAGACTCACAGAGAGGCTCATTAATTACTCTAAATGATAGAGTTGCTAGTTTGGTAGGAGAATTAATGTTTGAAATAAATTGAAATTCATCCATTGGAATAACATTGACTACTTCAGTGGCAAAGGGACTAATAAGTCTTACTCTTGTTTCTAATTCTATATTTAGATCAGTCGCTTCTTCGTATGCGAATAAGTCAGAATCAAAGCCAATGTCAAAACTATATTCAACGACATTGACAAACTCATTAACAAAAAGATCAACATATAAGAATTCTCCTCCTGTATAATTTTGAACAATGAGCTCTACAGAAGCTTTAGAATTGTTAAGTTCTTCACAGATATTAGATTGTTTACTGATTCTTACACTTGTGGTACAGCTTTCTCCCGTTTCAAGATTATAAACTGTGATGTCTTGAATCGTACATACATCGTTACAGCCAATTGGAAGTGTATCTACATTGATATTCGGATCAAAGGAATAACAATCTTGGATATCAAAGTCATCGTCTAGTATCTGAGATAGAGAAATACTAGAGTTGTTTTCATTTAAAACCAAATAATTAGTTTGATTTTTACAAATAGGAGATGAACAAGGGGAGCCGCAGTCTGAATCAAGCGTGTCACCAGCTATGGTCCACCCCTTAGCTTCGAGATCGTCTCTTCCCTCTTTTCCTAGGCTGTTATATGTCATTCCAAGGGCTTGCATTTGTAGGCCGTTGGGTGTATTTTCGTTTTCTGACCAGCCTTTGAGGGTGGCAGAGTAGTTAGGGCAGGAGAGGCCGGAATTATCGAAAATGCCGAAGGTGTCTGATTGAAGGGTGGAATTAAATTTTTCGACATTTTGTATTTCCCATCTTCCTAAATCTTGATCAAAGTTACTTGCGTTTCTGAACATTTGTGACATGTCAACGGTTGCCCTAACGTCCCAATTCCCTATGTCATTATTAAATAATTCGCAACCATTAAACATTGAAATCATGTTTGTTACTTTTGAAACATTCCAGTTGCTTATTTCTCCATTAAATGCTATGCAATTCCAAAACATTCCTCTCATATCAGTATTTTCCCCAACATTCCATAGACTCAGATTTCCAGCAAATGATCTACATTCATTAAACATACCTATTGAAGTTTGGACGTTTTGTACGTTCCAGTTATCAATATTACCATTAAAGTTTATACATTGAAAGAACATCAAATTCATATTGGTTACGTTTGATACGTCCCAGGAAGTGTAGTCAAGGATTGAATTGTAAGTTGGGTCTAGGTCTTGGTTGAAATTAGTACAACCACTAAACATAGATTGCATATCAGTAACTTCAGTAACTTGCCATCTATTTAAAGGTTGATTAAAAGAAATACAATTTTGGAACATTCTACGCATGGTTAGTACATTCAGAACCATCCAGTTATTAAGTTCACTATTGAATGAAGAGCATCCAGAAAATGTTAAATCCATATTTGTTACATTCGAAACGTTCCATTCATTAAGATTTCCATCAAATATTTCACAGTCTGTAAAACAAGAACTCATATCAGTAACTCCGTCTAAGTTAGGGGCATCAATAGCTGTAGATCTTAGATTTGAACAGCCATAGTAAGCAGATCGAAGACTAGTCAGATTACACTCTCCCCATTGATCGATATTTATTAGTTTTTCCTTGTCTGCCATGTTATTAAATAAGCATCCTGAAAATACTCCCCGTATAGCAATAGTAACCGTATCCTTTTTACCGAAATTATACTCAAAATCACCGGTAATTCCTGCAGTGTCTGCAACGAATGGTGTTCCCATCACATAATACCAGTCTACTTCGTAATTGTAGGTTTCTCCTGGGAAAGTTGGTACTCTTATGCTGGAATCTCCTGTTATGCCTGGGTTATCAGTAACCCAGGTAGTCACAAAAGGCAGCATCTCACCATCAGACTCCCCAACACAACTACAGTCAGCTTGAATCATATCATTAATTGTAGATTCATCGTCATCATCACATTCAGCTCCAACTTGTTCCAAACCCATGCATAACGAATCAGTATCACCGCTATAAGGAAGAAGTGGGTTGTTTTCCGCTGTAAACCACCCAATACCACAATAACGCTCTATATCAACACAACCAGATAGATTATTATTTCTAAGTACTAAAGTATCCAATTCAGTTTTATCTGTGTATTCTGGAATTTCGCCTTCTAATCCATTATCGTCAACATAGAAACTGAATAATTTTGTCGAATTTTCTAAGCTTGGTAAATCTCCAGTAAGACCACAATTATAAAGTGATAAGTTTTTTAGACTATCCAATCCCCAATCAGGAATAGTATCATTGTATGGATTGTCATAGATATATGCATCTCTCAAGTTGGGCACATTTTTCCATTGTGGCAGAGGTCCATTAAGACTATCGCCATAAGTGTATACTTCCTCAAGTAGCGGTAAATTGAAATCAGGTAAGGTTGTTTTTAACCCGCTATTTCCACCAATTGCAATAACTCGTAGTTTTGGATTATCAAAATTCCAATTTCCTCCTCTGATATCATTATCACTGAGTACGATTCGTTCCAAACTGTCTAGTCCAGAAAGAAGAATTATGTTTCCGGTAAGATTATTATCAATTAATTCTATTTCTGTTACTCTTTCGTTTTGAAAGTCGCAAATTATACCATGCCAAGGATTGATCCCACTATTAGCTTTATCACATGGGTCGCAATTTGTATCTCCATTAATCCAACCAGAATCTATATCCCAGTTTTCGCCATTAGTAGCACTATATAAGTTTAATAGAGTTGGTACATCAGGATGAGGACAATTTCCATTTTGAGATATATTAACGTCACAACTAATCATACATCCTTGCGCATCCATGACCTCAATCGTATATTCGCCAGAAAACAAATCACTTATAGTATAGCTACTTTCATTTATTCCAAATTCGTTTCCAGAAGTTATTCCATTCCAAGATATATCATATGGAAGTGAGGCACCATCGACTATAATGGTGACATTATTTTCATTAACATCACAATCAATAGATAATGCAGATTGAGTTATTAATATCTGAATAGGTTCGTATTCAGATAAACAACCATCAGGAATGGAGGCTGCCTGTACATAGATTATAGTTGATGCAGATGTTTGGAAGTTTGATGGATCTGTTATAGGTAGAGAACCATCTGATTCTAAGTTCCACGAAATGGTATTTCCAGAAGAGATAGCATCATTGTATTGAGTTAGATCAATAGTGATTTGTTCATTTTGTTCAGCTTGGCAAGCTTGTATTGGTCCAATATTTTCGATTACAGGGGTAGGTAATACCGTATGATTATCAGATGAATAAAATATCTGATAACTACATGATTGCTGGTCCGTTATAGTTATTGTGTATCCATAAATACCTTCAGTTTGATTATTTATATCAAAAAATGCCAATGCAGAAGCATCTCCCATATTTCCAACCGTTTGTGAATTGATAAAAGAACTATTTTCAAATAATTCAATTTGATATGGAGGATTTCCATTAAGTACATCAACCCTAATTTGGTAAGGTTCTTCTTCACAGGTTGGGTCAAATGGTAAAGTCACATCTGAAATTCCTTCTGCTTTAACTTCTACGCCAGAAAGAAAAAATGGACCAAAGTACGCACATCCATTATTATCTAAAACTGCACCACTATAATCATACATTCCTTGTGTATGTGCAGGTATGCTAATGATTATTTCTTCCGTATTAGATGAGTTAGAATATACAGCTCCTCCTGGTGTTTCTGTTACGGATCCCATATAAGGCGGATTGGATGATGGGTCTGGAGTTACGGAAATAGTCAAATCATAGGGCTCCATGAAGCAAACAGGCATGCTGGGTACTTCTAAACCAAATCCTCCAGATTGCATTGTCATTACTCCAGTCGAAGAAGTAGATCTTATGATGTCAGGACACGGGTTTCCATTATCCGTAATTGTTATGTTGAAAGTATACAGGCCATTTGCTGGATCAATAGCGGGTATTGTAAATGATGTGCCAGTAACTCCAGATAAAGAACCATAATCAGATATCCCATCTGTAACCGTTATGTCAAATGGTCCATCGCCTCCTATTAGTTCTATTTGGAAGTCGAATGATTCTCCTAGGCATAAGAATTCAGGGTAGGTGATGGTGTATTCGGTGGGGCAGGCTTGGCAAATGCCTTCTTGATTGTTGCAGAAGTTGGTCCAGGATTCGGTATCTAGGTTAAGGTTGTTACCTAAATTACCATTTACAATGTTATCACAAAGATTTTGTAAATTGTTTGGGATACAACCTTCTAAATTGTTAGATTGAAGTTCGAGTATTAAAAGATTAGAAATATTACCTAATTCACTAGGTATTTCTCCGATAACGTTACTTTGTTGTAACCTCAAAGATGTTAATCCAGTAATGTTGCCTAACTCTGGAGGAATTGAATTGTTAAAGTTATTAAATGATAATGAAAGGGAATTTAGATTGCTTAACATTCCGAGTTCTGATGGAATAATTCCAGATAAATTATTATCATTAAGTTGAAGTTCAGTTAATTGATTTAAAGTTTCCAATTCTGGTGGGATAGGCCCAGATAGATTGTTTACATTAAGTCTCAAAAATTCCAAATTCGTTAAATTTCCAAGCTCGGGAGGAATGATTCCCGACAAATTATTATTTTGTAAAAATAAAATTGTTAAGAAACTAAGTCCTCCAAGTTCTGAGGGTAAAGTGCCTGATAAATTATTGCCCCAGAGATTATTTAATTCAGTAACTCTTTCCGCACCATTGCATTCTACTCCATACCATCCGCTTATATCTGTCCCCCCTTGCGGACTAGAGTTAGCATTAAAATCCGCAGCCGTTGGCCATCCTGTATTATTAGTCCAATTATCCCCATCCGTACTTAAATACAAAGCCCTCAGTGCTGTATAATCATCTGGATTATTACATTGCGAAAATCCAAAGTTTAAGTATCCCAAAAACAACACCCCACCCAATAATATCCTAATTCCCTTCATACCCTAATTCTTCAATATTTTCTCATCTAAAATAATATTACCCTCATCATCCATCAATCTCAAAAAATACATCCCATCAAATAAACTGCCCATATCAATATGATCTACCGTATTTCCACTCACAAGTAACCTACCTTGTGGGTCGTGTATGGTATATTTGTAATTTTTTTCACTCTCGATAGTTAGATATTGAGTGGTTGGGTTCGGGTAGGTAGAAATTTGGTTGCCATTGATATCAGTTGTGGTTACTGTGCAGGCTTGAAAACTATCTCCAGTGATCGTCCATCCGAGATCATTTATCAAGCTGTTTCTTAATTCTGTAGCTGATTCTCCATAGTTCAGATTAGCCGATCCGAGTTTTAGATCAGAAGCTGTATTTGGATTAGTCGCCCATCCGATGAGAGTAGTAGAATAATTATCGCATGACATACCACATGAGTCCAACATGTTATCTATTGTTACCATACTTTGCAGATTCCATGATTCTAATGATTTATCGAATGACTTTGATCTTCTAAACATAGAATAATTCCTCCTCACTCTAGATACGTCCCATCCACCTATGTCCTGATTGAAATCTGTAGCCTCTGCAAACATCAGTCCCATATCATTTACTTTGGATACATCCCACGAGCTTATATCCTGATTAAATTTGGTAGCGCCAAAAAATAATGAACGAGCATTTACCAATTTCGAAACATCCCATCCACCAATATCTTGATTAAAATTTACAGATTCTGAAAACATATCAGACATGTACAAAATATTGGACACATCCCAGCTTCCTATGTCTTGATTGAAGCTCGTAGCTTCACTAAACATTTTTTCCATTGTATTGACATTCGATACATTCCAGTTGCCTATATTTTGATTAAACAAGAATGCCCTGTCAAACATCGAGTTCATGCTGGTTACATTCCCTACATCCCAATTATTCAATGCCTGATTAAATACTTCAGCTCTGTTTAACATGCCGACCATTCTCTCTACTTTAGATACATCCCAATCATTTAATGGTTTATCAAAACTCTTTGCATAACTAAACATTCTACTCATGTCTTTTACATTTGAGACATCCCAATCACCAATATATTGGTTAAAAATTATAGCATTTTGAAACATGGCATTCATAAATTCTACATTTGAAACATTCCATTCTCCTATATCTCCATTAAATGAATGGCATCCTAAAAAGCAAGCTTTTAATGAATTCACTTTCGATAAATCTGGGACATCATTAGCATCATAACTCATTCTTGTACATCCAGAAAAGGAAGCCTCCATTGAAGTCCATCTAATATCTCCCCATTGATTTATTTTCACAAGCTTTTTTTTGTCTCCTTCGAAATTAAAATAAATCCTAGGAAAATCTCCTCTAATTGCAATAGTGTAAGTTCCTATTGGTCCAAAGTCATGTGTGACATCACCAGTGATTCCAAACTCATCATAAGTGCCATCATTATCCCAATCTACTTCATAGTTATAAGTCTCTCCTGAAAATGTAGGTATAGTAATACAGCTACTACAACTTGACCCAAGGTTATCTGTCTTCCAAGTAGTGATAAACGGCGCCTGCCCAACTCCAATAACTAAACAAAACATCACCAACCCCAAAACCACCAATAACCTATATATAAACTTCAAACCCATTACTTTTTTACAAATTTCTTAATGTAGACTTGCTGCTGTGCATCTACTATTTTCAATACATATATTCCCGCAAGTAAACGCTGCACATTTATACCAGCATTCTCGAACTGACCTGATAGTAATACTTGTCCATTTATATTATGGATGGAGTACTGACTAGTTTTTACGTTTGCAATGTTCATTTCCGATGTTACAGGGTTGGGATAAATGTATAGTTCACTATCTTCAATATTAGATGCAGAGAGTGTAGTACATTCTCCAAGAGTATCACCATTCATGATCCATCCTAGTTCATTGATAAGGTAATCTCTTGCTTCTTCAGCACCCATACCGTGTTCCATGTCAGTTAAGGGTCCAAGATCTCTATTAGTAGGAGTATTGGGATTCTGAGCCCAACCGTATATAGTGTTGGAATAACTTTCGCAAGACATGCCTGATATTTGAAAGAAACCCTGACCTGATTGGCTAATTAATATTGCATTGGGAGAAAGCTGCCAATTACCCAAGTCTTGATCAAAAGCTTTGGCATTTATAAACATTGCGCCGATAGTATCAATATTAGATACATCCCAATTACTAATATCTTGATTGAAAAATCTGGCAGCGGCAAACATGTTTTCCATATTATTTACGCTAGAAATATCCCATCCACTTATATCTTGATTGAAGCTCTGAGCTATGGAAAACATCCTTTTCATAGTCTCGACATTCGATACATCCCATTCATCGATACTTTGATTAAACTGGAAAGTGGACCCAAACATAGATTCCATGTTTTCTACATTCGATACATTCCACTCATTTAATGATTGATTAAAATCAAATGAGGAATCAAACATGCGCTCCATATTGGTTACGTTAGATACATCCCAATCTTCTATAGGCTGGTTAAAATTGTTAGTGCCTTCAAACATCATTGCCATATTCGTCACATTAGACACATCCCAACCTGCCAAAGGTTGATCAAATCTGGCGGCATATCTAAACATACTATTCGTGGAGGTAAGGTTAGATACGTCCCAGTTCTCGATATTTTGATTAAACTTGTCAGAGAAACTGAATAACTCTTCCATATCAGTTACATTAGAGACATTCCAGTCTCCAATATCTTGATCAAATTCTTCGGTACCATTAAACATGCTGTTCATTGATGTTACCGAGGATATGTCCCAATTGCCTAAGGGTTGATTGAACAACTCGGCATACGAAAACATATGTGACATGTTCTCAACTTTACTAACATCCCAACTACTAATATCTTGATCGAAACTACTTACAAAACTGAAAAGAAAAGACATGTCTGTTATGTTACTAACATCCCAACCTCCTATGTTGTGATTAAATGATCTGGCAAAGCGAAACATTCTATTTAATGAAGTTACATTTTCCAAGTTTGGAACATCGGAGGCATCGGAGTTTAGGTTTTCGCAACCGTAAAATGCAGATGCCATACTTGACCACTCAATATCACCCCATTGGTCTATATTTATTATTTTTTCTTTATCGCCTTCTCTGTTAAAATATATCCTAGGGAATTCTCCTCTTAAGGCTATTGTATAAGTTCCCTCCACACCAAAATCATGTGTTACATCTCCTGAAACTCCACTCTCTTCATATACACCATCATTATCCCAATCTATCTCATAATTATAAGTCTCATCTGGATGTGTGGGTATTGTAATACAAGTGTTACAACTAGTCCCAGGATTATCCGTTTGCCAAGTAGTTATAAAAGGTGCCTGACTAAATGCTGAAAGCGAAACTGATAAGGTGAAAAATACTAGATAACATTTTGTAATTGATTTCATATATTTATTTTTTGATTAAAACGGCTCATTATTAAACAAATAAGCCACATACGCCTCATACCCCAAACCACTAAACTGACCAATACTGCCGAAATTATAATCCACTTTTGAGCCTATTCTCAATGCGCCATCTTTGACCAGCCAGCCTAATATGGATTGATCATTAAACACAAAGCCTACTTGTGCAAATGCTTCGATATTGCTGACAAGTCCCGCAGAAAGCCAATATTTGTCTACACGTTCATACCTTAGATTAGCCATTACATTTATCGCTTTTTTGAATCCATAACTGATGAATATGTTTGGTTCTATATAATATGGACTCCTTTTTGGGGAATATCGATAACCGGCATGAGCAGTAGCATGTACCGTTTGTGTTATGTCTTCTTGATTGGATACAGTGAGTCTAGTCGGTAGGATCTGATTAGCCGATAATCCAAAGTAATAATGGGACCTGAAACTATAGAAATCAGAGACAGATACGTAATACGCTCCTAAACTCATGTTCGGAGCAATTGCCGAAGTCTGCTGGTTGATAAGGTTTGGATCTCCTTCAAACCCGTCAAATGGAGTAAAGTTTTGTGGACTAAATCTATAATTATTAAAACTCATTTTCCCACCAAGTGAAAATACATCGTCTCTATTTCCGAAAAGTAATGGCTTAAACTTATATGCGATTGTTCCAGCCAAGCTAGATTTTTGATAAGGTCCTACTTTGTCATAGTCGATATAGCCACCTAAGGATAATTTCGTTTCTCGTTTGACAAATGGATATTGAAAACCTATTGTACCATATTCTGGTGCATTCTCAAAATCTGTCCATTCTTTATGGACTGTGGTTGATAATTCCCACGTATTCCATCGAGCTGTAAGTGCTGGATTCCAGATAAAACCATTCTCATAGAATGAAGACCAATTGGCTAATTGTTGACTTTGCGAATAGCTTACCGCTAGGCATATTATCAGTGTTGTAAAAACTGATTTTATTATCATTGGGAATAATGGGTTGGTTTTGAAATCTAAAGTCTTAAAAATAAACCACTTTTCATTACGTATTACACGTATATTTTCCAGAATGGTCAGATTTTATCTCATTTACATATACTTTTTAGTGTATTGTTTCTTTTCAGGTAGAATATTCATTTTCGACAGATGGTATACTACATCTTTTGATGTCTTAAATGAGTTCATTGAGAATAACGATTTCCCCTTATTCAAAATTTGTTCGTTATATTTTTCTACTGTTCGAATTGCGATTTTAAGTTCTTTTGATATTTGATGTTTGTTTAGACCATCTTTGATTAGAAGTAATACTTCTTCTTGTCTTTTTGTAAATTTTAGATATCCGAATGATTCTTTTCTAAGATTTTGATAAGTTGATATTATGGCTTCATTTCCTCCTCCAATTTTTAATGGAATTAGTTGTACCTGATATGGTTGACCTTCATATGGCTCAATTGGCGTGTACCAAGTAATGTATTCAATGGGGTTATTGTTAATGTCTTGCGATATTGGTAAGCTTGTAAGTTTTAGTTGCTGGTATTCGTTTTTATTATTTTTAAGGCTTCTAAGGCTTGTAGCGTATATGTTCATTAGGCTGGGGTCTCCGTTGTGGTATTTATATATTGTAAGGAGTAGACAAGTTATGTTATGCATAAGGAAAGGAGTATGGTTTTCATGAGTAGATTGAATGATGTCTGTCACATAACTTATATCGTAGCCCATATTGCCCACGTTATGCATATGGATAACTTCTTTGGTGATAAGATTATGCATTATCATAAATGTATCTGGAGGACAATAAGTGGTATACTCTTTCCAGGTTCTAAGGTTAGGATTTTGTTCAGGTCGCGTAATTGACGGATTGCTGGGGATGTATTTTGATAGGTTTTCTTTATTTCTTCGGATTAATTTTTCAAGGTTATGCATATCATTTTATTAATTGCTAAAATAGAGATATGTACATGAGTATCAATAAAGAAAAACGAACATTTTCCTTGTTTTATTGATGAAGTATAGTTGCAATGAATTAATAGTGAGTAATTTATATTAAATTTATATCCTCTGTAATTGGAGGTCATGGTCAAAATTCTCTGACCAATCTCATGCCAATAAACGGTCTTTTATCATCTGGTGTAGTTTTTCCTCGGCTTTTGACTTCGCAGTCTGAAGATTTGCTACTCCATGATCCACCTCTGATTACACGCAGTGTTTTGTCATCGGGTGTGTCATATCCCGCAGGATTATACCAGCTATCACACCATTCATAGACATTGCCTGACATACCAAAGATGAGTAATCTATTAGATTTTTTACTGTTGACTGGACTTGTGCCTCGATTACTGTTACTTTTATAAAGCGCTACAGCATCTATTTTATTTCCTCCTGAGTATTTGAATGTTGTGCCAGCACTAGCTGCATATTCCCATTCAGCTTCAGTTGGTAATCTGAATTTGTATGGATTGTCAGGCATTGCATTTAGTTTTTTAATAAATTCTTTAGCATCATAGAAGGATATGTTTTCTACAGGGCACTCTTCACAATCTGAGAAAAACGATGGATTATTACCCATTACAGTTTTATATTCTTTCTGAGAGACTTCATATTTAGAAAACTTGATGGGATTGATTGATACTTTTTTCGAAGGCATAGCATCGTCTTCACATCCATCATCGCAACCCAAAGTATGAGTTGCAGGATCTATGTTTACCATATTTTCATCAATCAAAGCTATAAATGCAGATACATTTTCTAATTTCTTATTATCAATCGATTTAGTTACTGG